>ERZ808278.695-NODE-695-length-19120-cov-4.578862_pt1 | contig 19120 bp, 4 predicted proteins | sample MGYA00521239_ERZ808278 | MGnify/ENA primary metagenome ERZ808278 (study PRJEB31516, sample SAMN03275600) | gut metagenome | biome: mammalia-associated habitat; material: feces | host: Papio cynocephalus | place: Kenya | collected 2012-07-17 ... | reverse complement strand
TTGAAAATCTATCAGATCCCCCCCCCCCCTTTGCTATCACCATAATAAAAGGCTCCTTCCTGATAAGATTTATACCTGATTCTTACCAAGTTGGAACCATTTTTTATTAGAGACAGTTACCTTTATTCTGCGAACGCTCTAAATAAACTATAAAATTCACTCTCTCTTGCAACTAATTCATCAAAACTTCCGTGTTCAATAATATTACCATTTTTCATAAAGATAATTTCATCGTACTTCTTTAATAATGTTTCTTCTAACTTATGAGTAATAATCATAGAGGTTAGATCCTTAATATTTAAAATTGAATTCTCAACTTCGTATGTAGTTTTCATATCCAACGATGAAGTTGCCTCATCCATTAACAATACAGGTGTTTTTCTAAGTACTGATCGAGCAATAGAAATTCTTTGTTTTTGTCCACCTGATAAAAGAGAACCATTTTCTCCACAAGACATATTCAATCCATTTTTACTATTGTCCACAAATTCTTTTAGTCCTGATAATTCAAGTGCCTCTTGAATTTCACGTTCCGAATAGTCTTGATTTAACGTAATATTTGCCTTTAACGTATCATCGAAGATATAAACATTCTGCTGCACAATAGTTAGTAATTTATATAGACTTTCTGAAGAAACCTTATTAATATTCATTCCATCAATAAGAATTTCTCCCTTTCCTTGTTCAACTTCGAAGAACTTCAGCAACAAGTTCATTATAGTTGATTTTCCACTTCCCGACATACCTACTAATGCATATTTTTTTCCTTTTTCAATTCTTAAATTAAAATCCTTTAGCACTTGGGCACCTTCAGGTGTATAAGAGAAATTAACATTCTTGTATTCAATGCACTTATCAAAACTTGACTTATCCTCTAACCTTTCAACGTTAGTGTTGTTATCCTCTGGAATAACAGTATCCAGTAACTGTTCTAATACCACTTTACCAGAATTATGCTTATTCATGCTAACACCAAGCTCATTTAAAGGCATAACCACAAAATTAACTAACTGTACGATAGAAGTAACACTACCAATTGTAGTACTACCTTGTAAAACCATATAGATACCACAACCAAATGCTACTAAGAATACTATCATACCAGACAATTCCGAAATAGAGCGAGTTAACGCCATAATCTTATTCGTCTTATGATTGGTATTAGACATCTCTAAGCTAACACCTTCATAATCTTTACTTACCTGATTTTCGATATGGAAGCTTTTTATTACTAAAAAACCTTGTAAAATATCTTTTATCTTCGCCATATACTTGGTATCACTGGCAATGCTGGCTTTCTGTCCATCTTGAGCTAACTTTCCTAAAATTCCAGTTAAAAACATCGGAATAAGACATGCAACACAAACCAATGCAGCTAATTTGTAATTTCCTATAAACATTGCAATTAATGATGCAACCATTAATGAAATATTCTTTATAATGCCAAAGAACTCGTTAAAATAGTCTTGTTCGACGCTCTTCATCTGAGTAGTTAACGAATTAATATACTTCGATGAATTCTTTTGGCTGAACTCAGTATAATTCTTATGTATAATGCAACTAAAAATTTCCCCTCGTAGAACATTCATATTCTTGCCAATATACTTAATCTTAAAAAACTGTGAAAAATAATTCATTAAGGTAAAAAGGATGATAACTCCAATACCAAAGAAAATTGAATTTCTAAATCCAGTAACGTCCTGCTTCATACCCGTATCAATTATAAATTTAATTGAATATGCAAAAGCAATATTTATTAATGGAGCAATTACAAAAAGCAACACACAAAAGATAAGCTCTGGTTTAAATTTAAATACTTCTATCTGATTCGTTTTTCTGTTTTTCTTATCCATTTTTCCCTTGCATGATATTTCTATAAGGCGAATATCATTTTCCTTTCTTTTATATTTGTGCTTGAAAACATGTACCATATATCAACATAACCTGCTTTAATTTGCATCGTCAAAGTGTGCCATGAAATATGATTCAAGGTCAATATTATGTTTTTTTAGTTTTTCAATTTCTACTTCTTCTAACATTCTTCCTTTTTTCAATACACCGATAGTATCAGTCATATGTTCAATTTCAGAAAGTATATGGCTGGAAATTAAAATAGACATGTCATTTTCCTCAACCATACGCATAAGAAGTTTTCTAATTTGTCTAACTCCCATAGGGTCCAAACCATTTATTGGCTCATCTAATATGAGTAATTTAGGTTTTGAAATTAATGCTCTCGCTAATCCAAGTCTCTGCCTCATACCAAGAGAAAAATCTTTCGCTTTCAGATTCTCATTATTCTCTAAACCTACCATATCTAAAGTTTCTTGAATTAAACCTTCGCATTCAATGTCCATATACTCGCAATGAATTTTTAATATTTCTTTTGCTGTACAATTTTCATAGAAAATAGGTACTTCAATAATACTTCCAATGTCAGCTAAGATCTCTTCTCTATACTTTTTAAGTTCTTTACCAAAAATTTTGATGCTTCCGCTTTGATATGGCAAAATAGTTAATATATTTTTCATTAGCGTTGTCTTACCTGCACCATTTGGTCCTAAAAATCCATATATTGTTTTCTTTTTAACCGTGAGGTTAACATTGTCTAATATAGTTTTTCCATCAATGACAGTTGTCAAATCTCTAATTTCAATATAATTCTCCATATTATACCACTACATGGTGTTTTACAATTTTCACACCATATCCCTTTCTTTTTATTTGTGTTCCAACATCCATTCACATAGTGTAGTTTTTTTATTTTTCTATCCTACGCAAATCTGATTAATGTATAGCCACATTACCTTAATTAAAATAACCAATAAGTTTACGATATACCTCTTGTACTTCTTCTTCTGATAAAAACATACCTAGATTTAAATACTGTGCTGACAGCGACACAATAACACCATAGTTAGATGAACTAGTTTCTAACTTTCTTTTAATAATCTTATTTTCCTGAGGATTCATATTGTTTTCAAACTCCCCAAGATAATTAACTATTATTTTAGGTACATAAGTGCCATCCTTTTCTTCAAAATCCAAGAAATTCAACGAGGTTTCTTTCTTTATATCTTTATAATTTTTAATACTTTCCATAATATCTTGATTCATACTCTCTACTGATGAGTTTTTTACAAATATCGGAATTAAATCAAGGAATAAACCTAGTGTATTATTATAAGTTTGGTTTTTCCCATCTCGTGAATGATATAAAATCGTAAAACCTAACTCATTATCATTTACCATCTCTGGGAATACATTGGCAATTATTTTTGCAATAATTCCCCAAGTATCCTTTAGGAAAGTCTGGTACATCTCCTTGGAAAGTTTAATCGGCACATTATAAAAACTCCTTGTTGCCCTCCTCCTTTCGACTATACTCTCATTCTTTTTATCTTTACAGATACGAATGAGCGGATATAAAAGATTATCTTGTGGCTTCTCTAATTCATTTACTATCTCTCTCGTAAATTCATCATAAGGTCTAATTGCATCAGAAATCTTTTTCTTTCGCAGGCATTCATTTACCTCCTCCTCAAAAATCTCTGCCGACCTTGCATCCCAGAATATATGATGAATACGCAAAATAATAACATGTGTGCTTTGAGATGTTTTATAAATGACCATATTTGATAATAACACCTTAGTTTCAAATTGCTCATTATCATCAAATTTATCCCTTTCAAGCTGCAATATGTATTCTTTTTTCTCATCTTCCATTAAACTAATATCATGATAAGGGAAATACCATGTTCCGTTATATTGATATTCATTTATAACTGTATTTCCATTTTCAATTTTAATACCAGATCTTAGTACTCCCTGTTTTTCAATAACAAGTTTCAATGCTTCTTCTATCTCCTGTTTGGAGTATGTTCCATTGACTTCAAAATAATGACCTGAGATTACACTTTCTTGTTTTAGGAAAAATCTTTGCATACTTGTTGCTTTATATGTTGTATATATTCCTTTGTTTTTTGTATTCATTGCATCATAAATCTCGGAGTCCAGCTCATTTTCAATAGTTACGCCTTCAAAAGAAGATTGTTTCCTGTTATTCTTCTCCGTATTCGTTTCTATTGTAACACTTTGGCACCTTTCAGCCAATTCCTGAATAGATACATTTTTCAACAAGTCTTTGATTCCTATGTCTAAATTGTTTTCTTTAAGCTTATGTGAAGCCCTTATTGCTGTAATTGAATTACCACCAACATCGAGAAAACCATATCTAGCATCTATTATTTCTGTGTCAATCTGGATGATTTCAGCAAATATATCTGCTATACATTTTTCTTCTTCTGTTAATGCTCCTTGTTCTTTTTGTGTTACTTTCTTTAATCTTGCTAATTTTTCTTTATCAACTTTACCATTTATTGTAGTTGGAATTTCTTCTACTTTTATAATACGTTCAGGTATCATATACAATGGAAGTTTCTTTTCAAGTATCGATCTGACTTCTGTCAAATTATACTCTTTGCTTCCCGTATAGTATGCTGCTATAAACTTATTATGGAACTTATTTTCCTCAATAGATACAACAACTGCATCTACATTAAGCTGACTGGACATGCATCTTTCTATTTCACCAACTTCAATTCTGTGCCCACGTATTTTAAACTGCTTATCAACTCTTCCCAAAAATACTAAGTTTCCATTCTTTAATCGTTTACATAAATCCCCTGTTCTGTAGAAAATCATATCATTGTAATTTGGTAACGTGATAAATTTTTCTTTATTCAGTTCATCTCTGTTTAAATAACCGTTAGAAACTGCAATTCCACCTAGACACAGTTCTCCTGGCATTCCATCAAGAACTTCCTGTTTGCCATGCAAAATAACAGCTGTTACGTTATCAATTGGTTTACCAATAGGTACTTTATCAGTTATATTGTCTTCGCTTTTATAAACATACGTAATAGTCCAAATGGTTGTTTCACTTGGTCCGTATCCATTTATATAAGTCAGCTTTTCTCCCCATTGTTTAGCATATCTTAATATTGCCTCTTCCCCTGCATTCATCATGATTTTCAGGGTTTTCACTTTATTAATATTAAGGAATGGCATCATGGATGGTGGTAATATTGCATACGTTACCCTTTTTTCATTCCAATACTCAACCAAACTATCAGGGTCTTTTCTGATATCTTCAGGCACTATTGCCAATGTTGCCCCAAGAACCAATGCTCCAAAAATCTCTAGTATAGATGCATCAAATGATAAGCTAGCAAACTGCTGTACTACATCTTTGGAAGTCAAACCAATTTTATTATGTAAATATATAAATAAATTATCAAGGCTTTCATATCTTATCAACGAAGCTTTCGGATTGCCTGTTGAACCAGAAGTATATATTGCATATGCAACATCTGTTGGCAAAACATCAACATTAGGATTATTTAAATTGCTACTATAATCTACGCCATTAATATCAATTGTACAGATATTTTCATACTCTAGTTTTCCCTTTACCAAGACAAATTTACTGCCAGAATCACTTAATAAATACTTGATTCTATCATCCGGATTAGATGGGTCAATTGTAAGACAAATACCTCCACATTTCATTATTGCCAGCATACAGACAACCGATTCAATAGACTTATCCATAATTATTGATATAATATCACCTTTATTAATTTTATATTTCATCAAGTTTGCTGCTATGCTATTAGCTTTTCTATCCAGTTCTCCATATGTAATATTTTCATCCCCTAAAGTGACTGCAATCTTCTCAGGACTTTTTCTTGCAAACTGTTCAATATGTTTAAATGTAACCTCGTACTGCCTTGAGCTTCTATTCTCTACATGACTGACAGGTTTCTGATCAAATATCTTAATTTCATTTACTAATATATCTGGGGCATTAATTACCTGTCGTAGCATAAACTCAAATACATGCAGTAAATCTGATATTGTTTCTGTTTCGAACATAGCTGCTTTGTATTGTGCCTTAATATAGAACTTACTGCTGCCTTCACATATGGAAATAGAAAGGTTGAAATTAGCTTTTTCTCTTCCATCAATTATCTTTAAAAATGTATCAGAATCTAGCTTAATTATCTCATCATTCTCAAAGAAGTTTTCATAAACTAATGCTGTATTGATCAAACTGCTTTTCTCTTCTAAAACACTTTGGATATCGACAATTGAACAATAACTGTATTTGTCACTGTTCATAGCTTGATTTTGTACACTGTCCAGTATTTCTTTAAAGGTAGCGTTAGAATCACAATTCACTCTTACTGGTACTGTATTAATTAATGATCCAACTATTTCCTCAATGTTGCTAACTGGATAACTTCTTCCTGATACTACTTTTCCAAATACTACATCGTTTGAGTAATTGTAATGTTGCAAAACAAGACCAAAAACAGTTTCGAATATAATGTTTTTAGTAACATTATGCTTATTACTAAATGCTCTCAGCTGCTCACATAAACTCTTGTCAAGTTCGATTTCCATATCAACATCATCGCCAATTACATCTGAGTCCATACTGTTAGTCTTTATGGCATCAAATGTTGCTTCATTGTTATAATCTTTTAAAATATTTTTCCAATACTCTAATGCAATCGGTTTACTTAATCCACTGACATGCTTGATATATTCGATATAAGAATCTCCCTCGCGCATTTTCTCATATAATTTATCTAACTCTAAATTATTAATAAAGTTATAGTTTTCTATTATTGCAGCTAGCAAAGTAGGTAATGACCATCCATCTAACAATGCATGATGGAAATGAAGCAACATATATCCATTACTATTTGAAGCTTTAATCAATGTAACAACAAATAATTTTCCCTCTTCTAAATTGAAACCTCTTGATAATTGCTTTTGCTGATAATCCTTGATGTACTGTTGGACATCACATTCTTCTTTTGTGATGTCAATATAGTCAACTTCAATATGTCTACCAATATTCAACACCTGCATCATTTCATGATTCTGATTGTATTTTACAGACATTGTTAATGCTGAATATTTAATAGATAAAAACTCTATTGCCTTTTTCAAGCTAACATAATTTACGGAACTTCCAATTAACTTAATGGTTGTCTGTGTACAATATTCAGTGGATTCATTATTAGCTATCGAATGAAAAAACATACCTTTCTGCATTGCAGTTAATGGCAATTCGATTTCATTTTTCTGAATATCACTTGATTCAATGCTTCTGCTTTCAGTAGCAGAATAATGTGAATCAGATTCACCTGAAACGGCTTGTCGTATAAAATCTGCCATATTTTCAAGCATAAGTTGAACATCCTGATCACCAATTTTAACTCGATTGTAATCACAATAAATGTTCAGTTCATCCTTCTCAACATAACAGTTAATGTTTAACTCTGACCATAAATAATTTTTCTCATCAATCGTCTTTCCAAAATCATACAAATCATTAACACACATATTATCTTTTAATGAAACATCGCCAAGATAATTGAACGCAATATCAGGCTCCATAGCATATTTTACTTCATTGGATACATATTTTAGAATTCCAAAACCTACACCCTTATTCGGTATTTTATGCAAGGATTCTTTTACATAGTTTATGTTTTGTATAACATTGTCATCATTCACTTCTACTATTACTGGGAAAACAGAAGTAAACCAACCAATTGTATCTCCTATCAATACATCTTGACTGAATTCTTCTCTTCCATGCCCCTCAAGATTAATAGCGACAAGCTTCTTTTTAAATACAGCATTTAATGCCATACCAAAACACGTTAACAATACGTCATTAATCTCGATATCATTTGATGCACTGCACAATTCAAAGATTCTTGCAACTATGTTGCTTTCAATTTTTATATATTTCTGTTCAAAATCTTTTACTTCATGAGGTGCACCTTTTGCAGTGATAAATCCATCTTCTATTTTTTCTACCACACTATTCCAGTAACTTTTCTCTATAGCGAATTCTGGAGATTTTGAATACGTTACAAGTGCCTTATTCCATTCCAAATATGACATGTCCTCACTGCCAATATCCGTATCTATACCATTTCCATGAAGCAGTGTAAGCAAGTCATCCACAAGTACATTCCATGAATATCCATCTATAGTCAGATGATGTGCACAAACGAACAGTAAACATCCATCTTCCACATAGAATATGCCTGCCTTTAGCAAAGGTGATTCTTCTATTCTAAAGCTTCTTTGTATCTCTTTGCATTTGGCTTCTATGAAATCAGTACTAGCTAATTTGTTATCAAATATCTGTAACTCGTAACCCTTATTATTGTTTTTCTTAACTAAAATCTTATCATTTACTTTAACATAGTTATACGTAAATACAGGATGCTTCTTCACTAGCATTGAAAAACATTTTTCAAATTCTTCAAGAGTATACTTTTGTTTTAATTTGTAAATATTTGCTTGATTAAAGTAATTTTCATTATACATACCTTGTTCAAAGAACTTATGTATAATAGGCACGTTACACTCTACAAAATTTTCATCCGTTACAGCAGCCTCTTCAGTTAACTTTACTCCACTAATTTTTTGAAATACCTCATTCATCGTTTTACTTGAAAGTATTTCTTTTGCAGTATATTCAATGCCTAATTTTCTCATTTTTGAAATTATTCGGATTGCCTTAATTGAATCTCCTCCCAATTCCAAAAAGCTTTTATCTAAATCTTCTAATTTTGTATTTAAGGCGTTCTCAAATATTTCTCTGACTTGTCTATAATCTTGCTCGCCCTCTGTCACAGTAATATCTGATACCTTGTCTGAAGATTTTTCTGCTTCTTCATTTTCTGGAAATACATCTGTGAGCTTTATTGCTTTCAGTATATCACCTGGCTGACATTCAATATTTTCTTTTCTTAGTTTTGAGACGATTCGAATTGCTTTAATTGAATCTCCTCCTAATTCAATAAAACTCTTTGTGAAATCGAGGTCTTTCTTATTCAAAATACTTTCAAATGCACTCTTTACAATATCATGCTTGTCACCTGCATTCTTATCAGGATTAATTATACATAAATCATCAGCAAGGCAATCTTTGATTAATTGCACGTATTCATCATTAAACTGTAAAATGGTTGACTTACTATATAAATTTCTCTTATATTCCCATCTTAAGTATACATCTTTGCTTCCACCAGAAATATCTAATGTAATATCAAAAACTGCTACATTTGACTCAAAAGGAACGGTAGATGCAGTTATGCCATTTCCACTTACTGCCATTTCACTACTGTCATTATAAACTAAGACAACATCAAATAGCGGATTTCTTGTATAATCAGTGTTTGCATTTGTCATATCTACAAGTCTATTTAATGATGTATTTTTATTTCCAAGCAAATTAAGTATAGCAGTTCTTACCTCTTCAACTAGATTTCTAAACGTTTTCAGCCTGCTAAACTCAGTTTTAATTGGTAACGTGTTCACAAACATACCAACCACTCTGTCATCATTTTCTCCAGTTCTTGCATTAATGGGAGTACCGACAATAACCTCATCATTTTTAGACTTTTTATACATTAACAGATGATAAACTGCCATAAAGAACATATACTGTGTTATATTTCTTTCACTGCAATAGTTATCAATTATCTGTACTAAAGAAGCATCTAATACTTCTTTGATTTGTTCTCCTTCGTAATCGTTACGACTGCACCTTGGATAATCAGTCTCAAGTTTTAAGTATTCTACCTTTTCACCGAGAGCCTTTTTCCAATAATCCATATCTGCTTCACGCTCAAGCAATATTTGCTTTGCTACCTCTTCTTTATAAGAAACTTTACATTCGTTCACTGTCTTTCCCTGATAGCAGTCCATAATATCTTGAACTAAAACAGCATAAGATGTTCCATCACACACAGTATGATGTGAATCAAAAATCATAAATGTTTCCATTAAGCTATTGCGTACCATTTTCACACGAATAAGATCATCATCTTTCAAATCAAATGGTTTTACTATCGTCTGTACAAAGTCATTTATACGTAAATCTGTATTAATTACATCAATGCTCAAATCCATTCTGTCTTTTATGGTAAATATAACGTCTGCATCAGATACATCAAAATTGACCTTAAAAGCATCATGCTTATTAATTACCTGACAAACAGCATCTTTTAATCGTTCGATGTCAACATCACCAGTCACTTTAAATACTGCAGTAATATTATAAGCCGTAGACTCACAACTTATCTCCTGTAGTGCAAAAAGACTTTTCTGAGTGTCTGTAGCAATTTGCAATCCATTGCTCATATCTTTCAGTTCTTGCTTTATGTTCTCTGCTACAACATCCGCCTTCTTTTGTGTATTCACCATCTCATCTATTTTAGCAGCTAATTTTTCAACTGTACTATAATCAAATAGATAATGAATCGGAACTCGTACTCCTACAACACCTGCCAGCATGTTTACGGCTCTTAATGCCTTAATTGAATGTCCGCCACACTCGAAAAAGCCATCATATAATCCTATATTGGGATTATCTAAAACTGTTTGGAATACTTTTGCAACTTCTAACTCCCTTGAACTCATTTCTCTTTCTTGATTGGAGTTCTCTTTCTGTTCTACATCTGGTAAAAGTTTTTCATTGACTTTTCCACTTAGATTAATTGGGATTTTATCAATCTTTACAAAGTAACTTGGCAACATGTAGGATGGTAATGTAGCCATGATTTCTTTTTTCAATTCTGATATAGATACTTCACTATTCTCTACGATATATGCACAGATAGTCTTTTCATTATTAACTTTTTTCACTACAACACAAGATTCTTTAATTCCTGCATTTTTTTGTATTACGTTATTAATTTCTCCAAGTTCAATTCTATTACCACGAATCTTAACCTGTTTATCAATTCTTCCCAGGAACTCAATGTTTCCGTCTTCTGTCCATCTAGCATAGTCACCAGTATGATACATACGTTCACCAGAACGGAAAACATTCTGTGTAAACTTGCTATCTGTCATCTCTTTATTATGAAGATATTCTTTTGCAAGACTTACCCCTCCAACACATAATTCACCTGGTACACCAATTCCTACTAACCTGTTTTTCTGCATAATATAACACTGTACATTTCGTACTGGCTTTCCAATAGGAATACTCTCCCCATCCTTAATTTTATCATCATAGAACCAAGTAGTTGTCCAGACTGTAGCTTCTGTTGGTCCATAACCATTAGCATACTTAACTCTATTTTTCCATTTATTGATGATGTTCCAATTGCTTTCTTCTCCAGCTGTCTTCAGGAATCTTAATGTCCTAACACGTTCAACCTCTATTTCTCCAACGAAAACAGGTGGTAATACACCAAAAGTAACCCCCTTCTCATTCCAGATATCAACTACAGCATTTGGATCCAGTTTATATTCCTCTGGAATAATAACAAGTGGATAACCATTTAAAATAGCTGTCATGATTTCAAGAATAGATGCATCAAACGCAACACTAGCAAATTGTTGAACTACTTCATCATTTCCAAAGCCGAACTCGGATTTCATTTCCAAGGCCATATTTAATACACCAAAGTTTTTCACTACTACACCCTTTGGTTTGCCTGTAGAACCTGACGTATAAATGATATAAGCAGGATCCTCTCTTTCTACTGAACATACTATATCTCCTTTTGGCTGTTCCATATGTTCAGGGAAAAGGATAGTTTCAACACTGCTGTTTTCTAGCTGTTTCCTATTAGCCACTTCATCTGTAGTTAATATTGCTACTGCGTTAGAGTCTTCTGCAATAAATATAATTCTCTCACTTGGATGACTAATATCTAATGGCAAATATATGGCACCAATTTTAAACAGAGCCAACATTGATATAACCACTTTGCTTCCTCTTTCAAAAAGACTGATAACAATTTCTCCCTTTTTAACTCCTCTTTTTACCAAATACTCAGCTAGATAATCTACTTTGTCTTTTAATTCCCTATATGTTAATATTTCATTTCTAAAATGAATTGCAGAATTATCCTGATTCTCTTTTGCAATACGTTCGAATACTTCATAGATGCCATTTTCTTTTATATGAGATACATCAATTGCCTGATTAAATTTGTTTAAAATAATATCTTCCTCAGACTCATCGACCATTCTCACATCTCCAATCATAGCATCTGGATTATTTGAAAATTGCTCTAATAAGTACATATAGTGCTCAAGAATAGCATATATCGTATTCTTTTCATATTTATTCTCATTGTAAATCATCTCTAAGTAAATCTTATTTCTTTTTACAATAGATAAATTCAAATCATAATTTGTCTGCTCAATTGTTTTCAAATGCTTTAATCCCAAGCTATCATTGGTCTGGTTTTCTTCAAACAGATCTATGCTCATCAAGCTGCGAACCAAATTGCTCTCAATCTGGTTCAACTCAGATATAGAAATATCGCTATTCTTTTCACTTAAGCGACTTTCTCTTGTTATATTCTTTACAAGCTGCTTGAATGACATCTTGTCGTTTGTTCTTACTCTCATTGGAATAGTATTAATAAATAAACCAACGATATTTTCAATTCCACTTATTGGTTTATTTCTTCCAAAAGTAACTTTTCCAAATACTACATCATTAGACAATGAATAAATTCCTAATACAATTCCCCAAACCGCTTCCAAAAAGCTTCCCATTGAGCTCTGCATTTTTTGTGTTACTTTGAGAATATTATTCTCAATTGAATCTTTTAATTGGATCGACTCCAAACTAAATCTTGCTTCACCTACACCCTTTTTCTCTGGCAAAATAACATTTACAGCATCGTACCCCTTTAACACTCTTTGCCAATAAGAGAATTGTTTTTTCATGTCAAGTGATTGAAGATATTCTACATACTCACTATATTGACCTTTCTCATTCATAATCTTTCTTATAGTATCTTCATTACAATTAGATTCATATAACTTTCTAAAGGAATCCATCAATATATTCAGACACCAACCATCCATAAGGATATGATTAAATGACCAAAGAATTATACATTTTTTATTACTAAGATGAATTAATTTTGTTCTTAACAAATTATCCTTTTCTAAATCAATTTCTCTTTTCTTGTCATCCTCCAAAAGCTTTTTAAAATCGTCACTATCAACTGAGGACAATGATGCAACTTCAAAATCAATAGCCTTAAACTTATATTGAACCGCCTTTGGCTTTTCAATTTCACTATATAAATAATTCATTCTTAATGTCTCATAAATATTGCTTAGTTCCTGCATAACACTTCGAACTTTTCTGTCTTCCAAATCAATCTCACTTTGAACTAGTACTTGAACAAAATAATTATCTTCCTTGTCGTTCATTTTGTTATACAAGAAGTTTTCTTGCATAGAAGTCAGATCATATTCTTTTTCTACTACAAGTTCGTAGCAATTATTCTCTGATTCTAATGCATAATCATCACATAGCAATTCTATACATTCTTTTATCTTCTGAATAAATCTCTGACTAATTTCATCGAATTGGTTGCACAAATAATAGTTCTCATTAATACTAAAATCAAACTGAATAATTCCATTTATATAGTTACCTGTTATAATAACAGGATAAAAAGTTTCATTTGCTTCAGCATTTCTATTTCCAGTATTTTTTAATGATACCTCAAACTCATGTGCGAGATTAGTCATATCTCCCATGTAATTCAATACAATCTGTGGTTCTAAATTGATAGACTCTCTATTTTTCTCTCGATACAACAGGTATCCAAATCCTTTATTTGAAACATTTTTGTGCATTTGCACAACAGATTTCAAAGTTTTCAAAACATTCCCTGTTTTTTCCAATATCTCAGGATAGAAAGTTGTGAACCAACCAACTGTTCTGCCCAAATCGGCATTAAACAATTCTGTTTCTCTTCCATGAGATTCATTCATAATTGCCACTTTGGCTGGAGCTTCTTCTGAAATTGCTTCAACAAGACATGCAGTAAACACTTCACTAATAGTTGCTTGAAGTTTTTGTCCTATTCCTTCAATCAGCATCTTAGTATCCTCAGCATCTACTGTTGCAACATAATGCTTACTATCTAATGAAGGAACATAATCACTTTGAATATTAGCACTTTGTAAATTTTTCATGACATCGTCCCAATATTCCTTTTCTTCCTCTACAATTTCATCAGCTTTGCTATTTATCATTTCTGTCCATTCAAAGAATTCTGTGTACACACGAGGTAACTTAACCTTATTTCCTTCCTGTAGCTGCTTGTATGCATTTTCGAAATCTTCTACAATAACACGCCATGATATTCCATCTACTACAAGATGATGGGCACAAAAGAATATATAATCCCCTTGACTTGACTGAATTACCGTTATGGATGATAATGGGTTACAATCTATCATAAAATTCTCGTGTGCATTTTGGCAAATATCCTGTAAGTCACTATCAAAGTCATCCGATGTACTTAGATCAAAACAATTAAAGGTAAATTTTGTTTTACTCTTAATAATATTCTGGCTCTCACCATCTTTGAAATAAACTTGCAATTGCCTATGTACATTTACAACTTCGCTGTATGCATTTTTAACATTTTCAACATTTAATTTATCTTTGCTATGTAATAATACACATTGATTAAAATGATCTAATACAAGTAGATTTTTTTCAAAGAAGAATTTTTGTATAGGTGACAAAATAATATCTTCATCCTGAAGCACTCTATCCTCCCCATCATCTAGCAAGGAACTATCTTGTACTAACCCAAACGCGATTTCTTCTATTGGTCTGCGGCTTAAAATATCTCCTATCTCTATCGCATATCCACGTTCTCTCAATTTCGATACAATTCTGATTGCCTTAATTGAATCGCCACCTAACTGATAAAAGTTGGATTTGATATTAATATTTTTCCTTCTTAATACTTCACCATATATCTCAACTAATAAAGCTTCATTCTCTTTATATTCATTATCGCCAAGATTTTCATCAAACTCATTTATCTTGAAATCTCTTAATAATTTCTTTTCATCAACCTTACCATTAATAGTAATCGGTATCTCTGATATCAATTGAATATAGGCTGGTACCATATATTCTGGTAACTCTTCCTGCATCTGCTCACTAAGACTCTGTTCTGTTATTCCCTTCTCACACTTAACAAATGCGACAATTTCTTTTTCCCCATCTTCTTTTCGTACTGTGACATAACAGTCTTTTACTCCATCAATAGCCTTAATCTTAGTTATTATTTCACCTAATTCAATACGAAATCCTCTTACTTTTACTTGATTATCGTTTCTTGATAAGAATTGTAAATTACCATCTGAAAGCCATTTTACCACATCACCAGTTTTGTATCCAATACATCCAACCTCTGGGAATAGGCAGAACTTAGCATTTGTTAATGCACTGTTATTCAAGTATCCAATGGCTAAACACTCTCCAAATATAACTAATTCCCCTGGGATTCCAAAACCACAACTTCTTCCTCCCTGAACAACAGCACATCTTATATTTTGTATTGGTTTTCCAATAGGTACCTTGCTGTTTGTATCGGTATCATCATCATAAAACCATGTTGTAGACCATACGGTTCCTTCACTTGGACCATATCCATTTACATAATTTGTTTTATTTTTCCAGTCTTTTATAAAATTCCAAGACGCTTCCTCGCCAGCAGTCATCAAAGTCCTTAGTGTTGTACTTCGCTTATGATTCAATGCACTCATATATACCGGAGGAATAATTGCGTATGTTACATTCTCCTTATCCCACAAATCTTGTAATTTGTAAGGATTTTTCTTTGTATTATCATCTAAAAGCAGAGCTGTAGCACCATTCAAAATCGCACCAAAAATCTCTAAAATAGATGCATCAAATGAATGACTTGCAAACTGTTGAATAACGTCATCATTGGTAATGTCAAAACTCTTTCTGAATGCATCTGCCATATTTACTACACTTCTATGACCAATAACGACTCCCTTTGGATTTCCCGTAGAACCTGACGTATAAATTACGTAAGCAGCATCCTTTGCTCCTATTCTAACTTTGCTTTCTTGATTCTTTACATTAGCTTTTACATTATCAATTGCTACTATTAAATCTTCATCAAACTTAATATTATCACGAATTAATCTTTTCTTTATTTTTTCCTTTGTAACATATAATTTTGCTAAAGAATCTTCTAATATGTAATTAATTCTCTCGATAGGATAATTCTTATCAATTGGTAAATATACTGCCCCTATCTTCATGATACCTAATATTGTTGCTACAGCATCACAACCACTCATACTGCTTGCAACAATTTGACCTTTTCTAACTCCATACTTATATAAAATATTAGCAAATTTATTGGATACCTCATCAAGTTCCTGATAAGTTAATTGACGTTCCCAATCCTTAACAGCCACATGTTCAGGTTCCTCCGCTACACGATGTCTAAACATTTCTATTATATTATTAAAACTTATATCTGCTTCAATATATAATTTATCTATTTTTTCTTTATGCGAATCAGGTATCAATGAAACAGTCTTTAACTGTTGTTCATCTTTTAGTACAAATTGATTCATTAAATGAACTATCAATTCATGCAAGTTTATGACTTCTTGCAATTTCATATTATTCTTTTGATATTCATATACTACATTTGCAGTAAAAATATTTTCAGAACGCACACCTATTGTAAGGACATTGGTTCTCTCATTTATGCATATATTCTTAATTGTATCATCATATTTGTGTTTAGTATATTCTATGCAACTAATATCCATTAGCGAATTGAATTCCGATATCTCAAATTTATTCAATAATTCACTAATACTTGTCTCTGATTCCTTATTTACTAGAACCATTGATTCTTTTATAAAAGATACATATTCTGAAACATCCTGTTCTTCATTGATTAAAGTAATTAGTGGTAAAATTTTAGTATATGGACCAAGCTTTGTCTCACCTTCGCTTTTTCCTCTTCCAGTTCCAATTGCAACTGCAACTGAATTAGTTTGTGTATATAATTTTTTTACATAAAGTAAAGCTGATATATATAACTGATAAAAACTAACTTCATGCTTTTTAAGAAACTGTTTAACATTTTCATAGGATAGTTTATCAAATCCAAATGTAATAATGTTAGTATCAATTTCCTTTGGTTTAACACTTAACAAATTACAGCCACAATATGAAACAAAGCGTTTCTCCCAAAACTTTTTGTTAACATGGGATTGAATCAAATGACGTTTTTTCATGTCTGTGATAAATGTAGAATATTTACTTATATTTATAGCTTTTTGATTAATGCTATTCATAAGTAGTTCAAGAATACTGTACAAAGTCTCTAAATCACATAAAATATGATGCATCTTTAGAAGAATATACACATTATTGTCTTCACTGTGTACTATTACAAATTCATAAAGGCTCGCATCATAAGAAAAAATGGATTGAGTTTTCCATACTTCTAGCCACTTGCTATAATCTGAAATGCTCATAAAATTCTCAATTTTTATATTGGCTTCTTTGTTACTACTTATGTACTGTTTTTTCTCGTCATTTATCCAAATCTGAAATAAATTAATATTTTCAACTAGCTTTTTAATTGCGCTTATTATATGCTCATCATCTACTTCATTAGTGATTTCTAAGCTATAGACTATATTGTTTATTCCAGTATCCTTATAAACCCTTTCAACATTTAATAAATTTTCCTGTCCCTTAGTCAACGAACCGTACTTCTCCATAACTCTCTCCTCCGTCTACTTCCCTACCTGCTTATCAACATAAAAATTTTTGCTTTACTTGCTGTCTGATTCCCACCATTAAATTTTTCTTTTACTAGCTGCCTGCACTGTATACAAGCAAATTGCTCCCCCTGCTACAACCATTCCTATAAGGACTGGAATGCTATCCATTATTTTACTTAATGCTGTTCCTGGAAAGGCGTTACAAACAAGCACTACAATTACAAGTGCTCCAATTATTGTACTCGCTGTTGAATTCTTGATGCTTCCCAAAGTAATAGGAATAATTCCCAAGAAAGTCACTCCAATCAATGGTACGAGCAATTTAACTACATCCAATACTGATATATCAAAAACGTCTCCCATTTGAGATGCAACTACCTTAATGATAATCACCATTACCAACTGTGATAATACGCTTAGTACAAAAGTTATTCCTAAGATAATTTCAATTTTAGTCCAAAGTATCTTTTCCTTCTTGACTGGATATGAGAATAACTGCAAAATAGTTTTATTACGAAACTCTTTTATAAAAATATCATCAATCAAAATTGCTTCTACAATTATGTAGCAAGCCTTATTGAAAATATTTGAAAATAGTAACGCAACAGTTGGCCAACCATACCACTTATCAGAGTTTTCTGGTATGCTGATATTCGCTCTGCTTAATACAGATTCAATTTTCCCATCAGTCCCAAGACCGAACAAAATAGAACCGATTATAATACCAGAAATTATGATGCAGATAAAAAAGATCGCAATCATCTTATAGCTTGATATTTTTTTCAGTTCTGTGTTAAACATTTTTTTCATACTATTCCTACTTTCTACAATGTGATACTAACAATATACCATATCATCCCAATATTGTAAATTATTAATAGTACTTTTCAGCGGGGTTGAATGAAAATGAAACTTCCCCTTACTTACATGCTCTTGCTTTGTAAAAGAAACCTCCTGTTTTTAGGCTTTTATTGATGTTTATATTCTTTTGTGCAATTCAATTTCCCCCTCATTTCACAGCTATTTTCCTATTTTTGCGTACAAAAAGAACACCATGCAGACTTCTCTTTGTAAAAGTAAATTCCACATGTTGACGTTACCTTTTCTATGAAATGATTCTTGCCTTACCCTTTTCTTTATCCTTATTTATCTTTTTAATAGTGCTGGTTTCAATAGTATTTTATCTGCAGCCACTTTCTTGGCTCCGATTACCTTAAATAATTCTTTCTTTAATAGCAAACGAGCTAGTTCGTAAGGATTTCTCCCATTCAAACTAGCTCGCGCTGTACTATTTATTTATGTGATTCATTAACAGGGTCATATCGTCCTGAGTGTAGTCTGCTAATGATTTTCCCTTCGGTATTACTTTACGGTTGAACATGGAATCTCATCCTTATGTACAGCAAATATATGAGAAATAGACTGACCCTGCCTTAAAAGAGGT
>ERZ808278.694-NODE-694-length-19144-cov-3.602598_pt1 | contig 19144 bp, 15 predicted proteins | sample MGYA00521239_ERZ808278 | MGnify/ENA primary metagenome ERZ808278 (study PRJEB31516, sample SAMN03275600) | gut metagenome | biome: mammalia-associated habitat; material: feces | host: Papio cynocephalus | place: Kenya | collected 2012-07-17 ... | reverse complement strand
GGATCGCAAAAAATCTTTTCATTTGCATTTGCCTCCTGTTGCATGTTTGTGCTATAATTGATACGATGTTTATCGTATGCGTAAATTGTACCACATTGTATATACGGTGTGCAAGTGCGTTTTCGAAATCGAGTGCGATATTGTCAAATATATTTTGTTTTTGCGGTTTTTAACGGCATAAACCGCAAAAGCCGAGCCGATATAAAAAGCTTTACAAAACGGCTCGACTGCTGTAAAATTGTTCGTACTGAAAGGTTTTTAACTGTATGCAATATAAAATCAACCCGCTGCTTGAAGCTATTACCTACCTTAACCGCCGCGCAAACGGCACGCCTGCCGATGAATTTGCAGCAGAGCTTGCCGAAAACAATCCCGCGCACCGCGCCCGAATAGAGTCCGTTGCCGCACCAGTTGTGATGCTTCAAAAAAAGCTTGATGCGATTCCCGTTGACGAGGAATTGCTCCGCCTGTTCTTCGGCGAATTTAAAAACGAATCTCCCGCACCCTACCCTGCACCCGGGTTCGGATTCAATGCCGCTGCACTTTTCTTCGCCGAGTGTTTGTACTGTGACTGCACATCGTTCGATGTTATTGCCGCCCGCTGCGCCGCACGAACAAAAGAGGAACAAATCGTGGCATTTTTAACCGCTCTTCTCGATTCATGCGAAATGCTGCCGGATGACTGTGATGACGACTTTACGCAGTTTTTTGATTTATTGAACAAGAAAAGCATCGCTGCGGAAGCAAAGCTCACCATCATTGACATGCTCACACATTATGGTGAAAGGCTTGAATCTCTTTGCACATTGGTGCGTCCGTTTGTTGCTTCAACAGCGGAATCCACCGACATTTTCCGACCTGTGATTGATGAGTTCAACTCGTTATATCCCTGCTCGGCCGATGCAGGAGCGCATTTTGAAGAGCTGCTGAACACCAAGCTTCCGCAGGGCGGCGCATTGACAGTCTTTCCGTACCTGTTCGGTTTCGACAAATACATGTGTGCGTTCAACAATCGGGAAGAAAATGATGATTTCACCGCAAACCTGTTCATCGGCGCACTTTACGGCGATCTGCGCCGCATGAACACAATCTCCGTCTCTCCGCGCAGCGTTGCCCACCTTGCAAAGGCAATTTCCGACCCCAGTCGGCTTGAGCTTCTCTGCGCAATACGCGCAAAGCCGGCTTACGGACAGGAGCTTGCGGAGCGCGCGGAACTTTTCCCGACAACGGTTTCGCACCATATGTCCAAGCTGCTCGATGCAGGTTTTGTGGAAAGCGTTCCCGAACAGGGTAAAAACTATTATATCCTCAGCAAAAACGGTGTTCGGCACTTTTTAAAAAGCGTTGAACAGCTGCTGCTTGCCGATTGAGTTTGTTTCTTCCGTTCCCTGTTCCGCATCAATTCGGAAAGTTATGCCCCAACTTTTCTACCGCGGCATCCGATACGGAGCCTTCAAAACGCCCCCCGAAAAATCTCGGAGGGCGTTCGTTTTGCTGCCGTTTTCCGCTCGGCTTTATTTGCTCAATTTCACGTTCATCACGGGCAGGGTGGGTGCAATGCCGCAGCGAACAAACTCCTCGCGTATGCCCTCCTGCAAATCGTGGTATAAATCATAATAGTTTTCGGTTCTGCACCAGACGCGGACGGCAAAATTCTGTTTTCCGTCCGTGCAGTCATTCAGGCGGATGAAGGCCGCAGGTTCGTTCAAAGCATATTTCTGCGCCTTTACAACGCGTTCGATTGCAGCATGAACGGCCGAACTGTCCGTGTCGCATCCGGCGGAAACGATGAGGTCAACGCGGCGCGTGTCAAAAGCGGAAGCATTTGTGATGTTTGCATTTGAAAGCCCCGCATTGGGCAAAACAACGCGCTGATTGTCGAATGTTGTGAGCGTTGTGTAAAACACACCGATGCTTTCCACCGTTCCGTTATAGCTTCCCGTTTGGATAACGTCACCTACATGGAAGGGTTTGAACGCAAGAATCACGATTCCGCCCGCAAGGTTGGAAAGGCTGCCCTGCAATGCAAGGCCGACTGCGATTGCGGCAGAGCTGATTATTGTTGCAACCGAGGCGAGAGGGATTCCCAAAATGCCTATCACAAGCACGATTATCAGCGCATACAGCAAAAAGCCCGCAAGCCAGCGCACAACGCCGCGCACATCGGGCACGATTTTTTGAAAGGCGCGGCTTTTTTCATAGCGTTTCAAAACAGCTTTTGCAATTTTAAGCCCCAAAAGCAAAACAATGATTGCCGCCGCAAGCCGCAATCCGGAGGTCATTGCAAAATTTCTGACAATTGCCCAAAGTTCATGAAAAATGCCGCCGTTTGCGGCTTTGTCCGCATCAAATAAAAACATTACTGTTCCTCCTGTTTTTTCTTCAAAAGAATTATAGCACCTCCCGCCCGTTATTCAACAGCGGCACCGCCCCGCATTCAAATATATGTTCGGCCGTATGTTCGTCGCACGGAAACGCAAAAAAGCGGCTCCCCCGCTGTATTGAAGAACCGCTTTCATATTGTTTAATATTGTCCGTTCAATTACTCATTTCTGTGTTTCGTGTCTTCCTCCCGTTTATGCCGTCGCCCTGCTGATTCGGTTTGTGCGGCACAAAGGCCTCACACGGCAAGCTGCCCGTTCTCATCCTCAATGATTCTGAATATCTGCACCTCGTCACCCGTCACTGCATCGAGATAAACCGCATAATCATTGCCTCCGAATCGAACTTTGTATTCATAGCAGAGCTTTTCGGTTTGGTCATCCTGCGGAATGAGCGCAAGGTTCGTTTGCACTATCTCAAGCCCGGGCGCAAGGTTTGTTCGAACATCCTCCTCTGCCGCAAGCACAGTCGGAAAGCTGCGCTCGGTGTGACTGAAAAGGTAATTTCTCGCATCCGCACCGACTATTTTTTTCGTGGTTCTGTCTATCCAGATCTTCACAAGATCATTATAGATTATCACATTGTTACCGCCTGCATTTTCCGAGTTTCCGGCCGAACTTCCCGAATCCGATGTTTCTGCGTCAATGTTTTCCGTTGCGGCATAGCTTATCAGCACCGCCCCCGGATAATACTGCGCATAGGTTGCCCGCATTGCGGGATAACCTTTCGCTGCAAGGAAGTCAAGTCCCGCCGCATTCAGCGCGTCCGTCTCGGACTCGTTCGGCGCATCCTGTGAGTATCCCTCCGCCGATGTCATGAACCAGAGCAGCTCGCCCCCGCGCACCGTTATCGAAAGGTCAAATTCACGTCCGTCGGCAAACTTTCCCGAAAAATCATAGCTCGGAATTTTGCCGCCGGAGCAGCTTGCAAGTTTCAGCTCCGAAGGTTGAGTTTCGCTCCCCGCTCCGCCGAAAAAAGCCTTTGCACGCCGATATGCTTCCGCTTCATCGATCTCAGCACCCGAAAGCCCCTGCGGCTCGCGTTTTTCCGTACTTTCGGAAAACGGGCCGTCGTATATAAGGGTCGGATAGCGCGAATCGGCTTCATCCTGTCCGGCATTTGAGGCGTTTCCGCCATGCGCCGCGTTCGAATTTTCGGATTCAAAGAAATCCTCCGCCGCAATTGCAGCAACAGGAATATCTCCGCTGCTCAGCTTCGTTTGCAGTTCCTCGTAAATATTGCCGCTTGCCTCAAACAATGCAGCAAGCTGTTCCCTGTCATCATTCGAAAGCGGCGTACCTCTCAGCACACGCCCCGCAAGCCCTTCCGAATAGTCAGATATGCGCACAAGGAAAGCGTTCAGCTCCGCATTATCGATATGGGACTGCGGAATCTGCGCCATCAAGCCCACGCATATTCCGCTCTCGTGCCTTATATCGTCCAGCGTTGTGCAAAGCGTTGCGGGCGCTTCCGAAATCAGCAGTTTTGAAAGCATGATATTAAGGTTATAAACAGATTCCGTAAGCTCATGATAGGCTGCACGGTACATGTTTTCCGCCGTACGTCTGTAATTTTCGGCAAGAGTCTTCTGCCTGTTGCCCCAAACGGCCGCAATTATCACCGCTGCCGCCAATATCGCCGGAATCAAATACAGAATCAGCGTTCGGAATCCTCCCGAAACGGCTCCGCGCATTCGCCAACGGTCGAACCCGCCGCCCGAACCGCCTCCGTTCGTTCCTGTCTTTACTGTCGCCGGCCGGCGCTCCGCATTCAGTTTTGCTGCTTCCTGCGGTGCGCTGTTCTCATTGCCTTCCGCCGAAAACGCATCGCTGTAAAATTCCTCCGCGCGCGGCTCATTCGTAAACTCTGCCGCCGTGCCGGGTATGACCCGCCCGAAAGCTATCGCCTCCTGCATCGGGTTAAGTGTTTCTTCTCTCATAATTCAACGTCACCTTTTGACCCTTTTTGTTCAAAGTTCCGCAGCCTTCCCGCTCCGATTTTTTATTCCGAAGTTTCTCAGCAAAAAGCATGAGCCCCGATTCGCAGCAGAACGGGCCGCGAGAGCATCCATCTGCTGGTTGCGGTCGCGGGATTATAATAATACAAACATCCGTTGCTCGGATCCCAGCCGTTCATTGCGTCCCGTGCGGCACGAACCGACTCATCATCCGGCGCAAGGTTTATCTGCCCGTCGCTTACGGCGTCAAACGCACCGCTTTGATAGATAACGCCCGCAATCGTGTTCGGAAACGATGCACTGCGAACGCGGTTCAGCACAACCGCCGCAACCGCAACCTTTCCCTTGTAGGGTTCCCCTCTTGCTTCGCCGTGAACAAGGCGCGCAAGCAGGTAAAGGTTTCCGTTTGAGGATGCAGCCGAACCGCCGCCCGTTGACGAAGGCAAATTCAAGCCCAATGCTGCCGCCGTTTTCTGCCCCACAATTCCGTCCGCCGTCAGTCCGTTCCGCTTTTGAAAAGCGCGCACCGCCGATTCGGTTTTTGCGCCGTATACGCCGTCAACCGTTCCGCTGTAATAACCCCAGCTGCGCAGCCTTGTTTGAAGCTGCCGCACAAGGTCGCCGCGGCTTCCGCGCTTCAATGCCTCCGCGTTCACCCCGAACTGCGGCAAAAGCAGGCAGAGCATTGCGGCAATCAGTATCGCCGCCGCAATCTTTTTCAATTGTTTCATATCAAAAAATCTCCTGAGTTTCATTAATCAACAGCGTTTTCGGCGTCACTGTTTTATTTGCGGTTTCAGGCGGAACCCCGTTCCTCGCCGGCCCTTTACCCGAAAAGACTGTGCCAAAATTCCGCAATCAGGCTCCGAAAATGCACTTTCCCGTCCGCCGGACAAACCGTCTCGACGGCGGTTTCGGCCGTTTCCCCGCTTGCTTCCGAATGTTCGTTCCGTTCCGCATCCGCACCGTCGGGAATGCTGCCGCCCGCTTCACTGCCTTTATCATCTATTGTTGCACCGTTCAGGTCAGCTATGCACAGCGGAGGGAACATAAGACACCACCAGTTTTTGCCGCGTGCTTCGCCGAGCAATATGCGCAGAGCACGATATTCTCCGGCGGGATAGACCGTTTCCCCGTATTGTTTTTCCGGAAAACCGAATTTGCCGACGGCAAGCTGCGCATCGTATTCCGCTCCGCACTTTTTCAGCGTTCTGCGCACCGTCCGCAAAATTCCGTCTCCGTGTGCCCGAAGAATGCTTTCCGCATCCGCCGCATCAAAAGCATCCGCCGCGCCCGTCTGTTCGCGCTCGTATTCAATCACCGCATCACGCACCGCAAGCTTCACCCTTTGATCCTCCTTTGAATCGCTGTTTGCAAGGATATGAAGGCGAAAAACCGCGCCGTCCCGTTCCGCCGAATAGATATTTGAACTTTCATCCGCCGCACCTGCGGCGGGCCTGTCCGAAATGCGGCGCACGGAAAGCGCGATAATCGGCAATGCCGCGGCGGCAAGCGTCACAATAATTGTGCACAACGCAATTGCCGAACAGAATCTTCCGAACACCGACGCGCTCCTTTTTCCGTTTTTTTCCTGTTTTTTCATTTGAAAATCCTCCTTGAACGAAATTATCTCCGTGATTTCAGTATTGACAAAAGCGGGTTTAATCATGCATACTGAACACATCGGTTCGTGCCGTGCGGAAAGATTCTGTTTTTTTGCCGAATCATCCCGTTTTTGCCGAACACAGGAAAAAACCTGTTAAAAAGTTGAAAATATTTTTTCCGAAAGCATTTTCGGTGATTAAATTTGATTAAAGAAAGGCTTATTGCATGACGGAACAAAGAATAATCCTCAACGCACCCGCAAAGATTAACCTGACCCTTGAAGTGCTGAAAAAACGCACGGACGGCTATCACGATCTCCGAACCGTCATGCACAGCATCGATGTTTGCGATACGGTGACTGTTGAACCCTTGGGAGCAAACGACGGCGGCATTATTGTTGAATGCACAACTCCGCTTCCGCCCGTCAACACCGCATTCACCGCAGCACGGCTTTTTCAGGAAAAAACGGGCTGCGGAGGTGTACGCATTCAAATAAAAAAGCGTATTCCGTCCGAAGCGGGTCTCGGCGGCGCAAGTGCGGATGCTGCGGCGGTGCTTCACGGCATGCAGCAGCTTTTCGGCAGCATAAGCAGAGACGAGCTTTACGATATTGCAAAACGCGTCGGTGCGGATGTTCCGTTCTGTCTGCACGGCGGCTGTGCCCTTTGTGAAGGCATCGGTGAAAAGCTGACCCCCGCTCCCTCTGCCGCACTCCCCCTTCTGCTTGTGCGCGGTAATCGCGGCATTTCAACCGGAGCGCTGTTCCGCTCCCTCGACCTCGGCAAAAAGCCCGCACGCACATACAATCCGAGTTCCGCCATGCTGAACGCGCTTGAACAAGGCTCTCCTTCGGATATTGCGGCAGCGCTTCAAAACGATTTACTGCCCGCCGCAGTCGGCTTTGCGCCGGAGATTGACCGTTATATTGCAGCAATGCGGAATGCAGGCGCACTCGGTGCCTCAATGACGGGCAGCGGTTCTGTCGTGTTCGGAATATTTTCGGACATGGATTCGGCAAAACGCGCCGAAAGAGCTTTTTGGGACTGCCCGGTTCATATCGTGTGCGAAACAATGAGTCGGCAGCCGTTTGAGGCGCATTAAAAACGCAAACTTGTTATGCAGGGGCTGCGTCGGACATTAATCGGAATTTGAACGGAGTTAAAGCTTTTGATACGCAAAAACAGCACCTCAAACAAGGTGCTGTTTTTTCTGGCGCGCCCAGCAGGATTTGAACCTGCGACCTACCGGTTCGTAGCCGGGCACTCTATCCGCTGAGCTATGGGCGCATCCGTATTAAGTTCAGTGCGTTCTTCAACGTACTTGCTTATTATACTCATCTGATACGGCGTTGTCAAGGGTTTCAGAGATATATTTTAGCAAATTGATTCTGCCCCGCCGTTCGAACCTATATCCCGCTCATGCGCCGATGAGCTTTTGGTCAAACGCAAACAAAGCTTCGTTAATTTCATAGATATTATAATTTCCGTGATTTATAAAATACTCAACAATGATATCGAACTTATTCGAGCGTGACAGGGCGAATCCCGCTTTCATGAGCATTTCGCGCACCTCTGCAATCGGAAGTTCAAGCGCAAGCGCAAACGCGACTGCTGTTGTTTTTGAGGGTTTATAAAGCCTGTCCGAACGAATTTTTGAAAATAGCTTTCTGTCCACATTTGCCTTCTTGTAACATTCGGCATCGGTCATTCCCGACTCATCGATTTTCCGAAGAAGCATTTCCGAAAAACTTTCATCGATTTGCTTCAATGCATCTTCAAGGGAAATTGCGGGCGCATAATCAAACATCGGAGGAAACATTGCCGACGTTTCTTCCGCCGCTTCATCGGGCGCCGACTCTGCATCAATCGACGCAAAACGCTCCGCGCCGTGCAAAGAGGCTTTTGACTTAAATCGGGGCAGACTTCGCCTTGTTTTTCCGCCGCGCACGAACCGCGCTTCATCCTCATATGCAAACCGACCGGGAGCGGCACCCGTCGGCACACATGCCGAACATTCCTCCGTATCGGTCAGGAAGCTGTTGTTTATGTATTCCGAAATATCCCTTCGCAGCCCGTCTTCAAGCGGAAATTCCGAGCGGTTGTAAATCACAAGACATACGATCATCTCATTTTCGGCAAGAAAATCCCGAATTGCATCAACAGCAATTCGCAGCGCGATTTGTTTCGGGCAGCCGAAAATTCCGGAAGAAATGAGCGGAAAAGCTATCGATTCACAGCCGCGTTCCCTTGCTGCTTCAAGGGCATTCAAATAACATGAGCGCAACAATGCCGGTTCCCCTTCTTCCCCGCCGAACCAGCGCGGACCCACGGCATGAATCACATATTTGCAGGGCAGGTTATATCCCGCCGTGACCTTAACTTTGCCCGTTTCGCAGCCGCCGAGCTTTCTGCATTCCGCAAGAAGACCCTTTCCCGCCGCACGATGAATGCAGCCGTCCACCCCGCCCCCGCCGAGCAGCGAGTTGTTTGCGGCATTCACTATTGCGTCAACTCTCATTTCGGTTATATCATTTTCAATAATTTGCAGCGGCATGGCAAACCTCCTTTTAGGGAATTCGGCTCTTTTGCTTTTCGGCCCTTACGCATTGCAGCGTCTGTTTTATCTGCGCCGTCATTATACTACCATACACCGAAACACATTTCAATAACAATCCTCTGACATGCGGGAAGTTTCCTCCGAGCCGCTTTAAAAGCTGCCGCATTATGCTTTAGAATGACGTGTGACGAAAAAAACATGCGCTGTTACGAAGCAGCAGCTTTCGACGAAAAAACATGCGCTGTTATGAAGCAGCTTTCGGCGAAAAAAACATTTGCTGCCGCGGAGCGGATTCCGCGGCACTGCACACAGTGCATTTCGCAGCTGCTTACGCAATAGAATTACGGAGGAAAAAATAATGGAAACACAAAAGCCGAAAACTTACGGCTACGCCCGCGTCTCAGGCGCGGATCAGAACGAGGCGCGTCAGCTGACCGCCTTTCATGAACTCGGCATTCCGCCCGAATGCATTTTCACGGATAAACAATCCGGCAAGGATTTCAATCGGCCGCAATACAGGCGGCTTGTGAAAAAGCTTCGCCCCGGCGACCTGCTGTATGTGCTGAGCATCGACCGACTCGGCAGGGATTATGAGGAAATCGGGCGGCAATGGCGCATTTTAACAAAGGAAAAAGGTGTTGACATCTGCGTTATTGACATGCCGCTGCTTGACACGCGGCAAGGCAAGGATCTTATGGGAACGTTCATTGCGGATCTCGTGCTTCAAATTCTTTCATTCGTTGCACAAAGCGAACGCGAAAACATCAAAAAGAGGCAGGCGCAGGGTATCGCCGCCGCAAAGCAGCGCGGGGTTCGGTTCGGAAGGCCAGAAAAGCCCCTCCCGGAAGATTTCGGAGAACTCGTGCTGCGTTGGGAAAGCAAGGATCTGTCATTCGAAGCCGTTCTTCGAATGTGCGGCATGAGTCAGGCAACGTTCTATCGGCGGCTGCGCGACTTCCGAAGCGAGTCCGAAGAGTCTCGTGACGATTCGTAATGAAAAAGGAACCTTTATCAAAAAGTGTACTTTCCGACAGCGGTTCCGATACAACGATTATACAACCAAAAACAAGTTAAGTCAAGCATTTCGACACCGTTTCAGTGAATTTTTTCAGTTTCACTTCTCACGACCCGATAAATTGACAACCGAATACCATCGAAATATTCTCTCTCAAAAAGTACACCTTTTGAAGCAGGGTTTTGATTACTCGCACCTTAAATCCGAAAGGGGGAACACATTTTGACCAAGAGAACCGTTGAGAGTGCCTGCGGCAATTGTCATTTAAAAGGCAGTTTGCCTTTTATTGCCATGCTTTTGGGCGCGCTCATACTCGCTGCATCGTTCCTTTTGCCGTTCGGAACGGCAAGGAAGGAATATCGTGAATGGCTGTCCGCAGCGCCGGACAGGGTTTACGATGAGGAACTCAACATGACCCGCAGAGATGCAATCAATCTTTCGCTGATTGAAATTGCACGCGCATTCGGCAAAGCGGGCAATTTAGACAGCAGTTTTTCAATGGGTACCATTATCGCTGCCGCTGTATTCGCTTTGCTGACGCTTCTGTTCGCCGTGCTTAAAAAGCCGATACCCGCAATCGTTTTCACAATGCTTGCATTCGGCACGTTTCTGCTGATTCTGAAGGATTTTGACCTTCGCGGTACATTTTCCGAAAGCAGCAGCTATAAGCTCGGCTGCGCATGTTGGTTTGCGTTCATAGGGATTGCAGCCGAAATGTTCGGCTCAATACTGACGCTTGTCGAGAGGGCAAAAATGAAAAAACTTCACATAATCGACGGCGGTACCGCAGCAAATTTCGCCGATGCCGCCGCCGAATCCGAGAAAGGAGAATAAATAATAATGGGTGGATTCTTTAAAGGATTTTTCAAGTTCCTTGCAGTGCTTATCATTGCTGCCGCCGTTGTTGTCTGCGTCATCGTTGTCTGCGTGTCAAAGTCCCAAAAGGACTCCGAACCTTCGGGAACGTCGGACATTGCGCAAACCGAGACTGTCCGAACCGAAAAGCCGCGTACTTCCGATAAAACGGAGCAATCCGGCAAGGATGATAAAGACAGCAGCAAACCCACGGAAAAACCGGATTCTTCCGACGGTGTTGACCCGGATTTCCGCGCCGCAATGGACGAGTATGAAGCTTTCATCGATGAATACGTAAAGTTCATTAAGAAGTACGAAAAAGAGGGCAAACCCGTATCAATGCTTGCCGACTACACAAAGATGATGACCGAATACTCCGAATTTGCCGCGGCAATGGCAAAGTATGAAAGTGAAGAGCTTTCCGATGCCGATGCGGCATATCTCATTCAGGTTAACGCCCGTGTACAGGCAAAACTGCTGACATTGAACTGAGCTCTGTCAGCGTTATCACACACAAACGACCATGCAGCTGTATTCCGCCGCAAATCACGAATGCCGTGGAACGCAGCTGCAAACAACATTAAAACATATCAATTAAACGGAGGAAATTAATCATGTTAAAGAAAATTTTCGCAATGCTGCTGGCATTTGTAATGATGCTCAGCCTTACTGCCTGCGGCGGAAACAAACCCGCAGACAACGATGCCGAACCCGATGACGGAAAAAAGCAGGAACGTGTGACCGAGGAACCGGAGGAAACAGAGGAGCCCGAGGAGACGGAGGAACCGGAGGAGACCAAGGAGCCGGAAGAGACCAAGGAACCCGCAGAACCCACTGAAGAGCCCGAAGACGAGCCCGAAGAAGTCAGTGCAGATTTTAAGGACGTTATGGATGAATACGAAAAGTTCATCGACAAATATGTGAAGTTCATGAAGAAGTACGAAAAAGAGGGTTACCCCGTTTCCATGCTCGCCGACTACACCGAGCTGATGACTCAGTATGCTGAATTCACCGAAACAATGGCTGCCTACGATGATGACAATTTATCTGCAGCGGATTATGCCTACTATCTCGAAGTCATGAACCGTGTCAGTCAGAAATTGCTTGAACTGACCTGATGTTCATTTCTGATTCTGCCGTTTCAGCGTTTAAATAAAGGAGGTTCTCCATGGCAAGACAAACGCGCAGCGACTGCACTGTCGGCGCATTTGAAAAAAAACACGGCCTGCCCAAAGGCACACTCCGCTACGAGGACGGGCGTAAAATTCGCGACGACAAAACGATCGGCGCCATACGCCGTGAAGGCGAGAAAAAAGGCGGAAAGCGGTAAAGCATTAACCGCACAGTCTGCACCGGGTTCACCCCGTCGTCCGCAGTACATCGGCGAAGCCGATGTACTGCACAAGCCCCCGACAGTTTGTCGGGGGCTTGATTTATAGGCTCGGTCGATTTCGTTTTTTTGAAAAACCTGTCTCGACTTCACTTTATTTTCAGGTTAACAGCTTTTATTAATAGCTCTTTGCAAAATATGTCATTGCCTTTGCTTTTTTGCCGCAGCAAACACAGGTATCGCTGCCGATATCGTCGGCATCAAAGGGCATGCAGCGGGTTGTTGCGCCCGTCATTTCCTTAATCTTATCCTCACATGCACGGTCGCCGCACCACATTGCCTTTACAAATCCGTTTTGAACGCCCGCATTAAGCTCGTCCATAGTCTTTGCAACAACAGTATGCGCAATACGGTTTTCTTTTGCGCGGTTATACATATCGTTCTGCACTGTATCAAACAGCTGTTTGAGCGTGTCTGCAAGGCCGTCGATGGAAACAAAGAGTTTTTCGTGCGTATCGCGGCGAACAAGAACAACCTGGTTGTTTTCGATATCCTTCGGACCGATTTCAAGACGAACGGGCACGCCCTTCATCTCCCACTGGTTGAACTTCCAACCCGCGCTCTGGTCGCTGTCGTCGAGTTCAACGCGAATACCTGCATCGGAAAGCATTTTCTTCAGCTCATATGCCTTGTCGAGGATGCTGTGCAATGGGCAGTATGATGAGCTGCACGGGCGCAATGCGCGGCGGGAACATAAGCCCGCGGTCGTCGCCGTGAGTCATGATAAGGCCGCCGATCATGCGGGTGCTGACGCCCCAACTCGTTGTGAAGCAGTATTCATGCCTGCCCTCGCGGCTGAGATAAGTGATGTCGTATGCCTTTGCAAAATGGTCGCCGAGATTGTGACTTGTGCCCATCTGCAAAGCTTTTCCGTCCTGCATCATCGCCTCAAGGGTGTAGGTTGCTTCTGCGCCCGCGAATTTCTCTTTTTCGCTCTTTCTGCCGCAGATAACGGGGATTGCAAGCACGTTCTCCATAAAGTCGCGGTAAACTTCAAGCATGCGCTCGGTTTCTTCCTGTGCTTCCTCGGCGGTTGCATGCGCGGTGTGACCCTCCTGCCAAAGGAATTCGCTCGTGCGCAGGAAGGGGCGGGTGTTCTTTTCCCATCTCACAACGTTTGCCCACTGGTTATAGAGCAGAGGCAAATCGCGATAGGACTGAATCCATTTTGAATACATTGAGCATATGATGGTTTCGCTCGTGGGACGCACGCAGAGACGCTCCGCAAGCTTTTCTTCACCGCCCTGAGTGACCCATGCAACCTCGGGCGCAAAGCCTTCAACATGATCCTTCTCTTTTTGGAGCAGGTGTTCGGGGATGAACAGCGGAAAATACGCGTTTTTATGCCCTGTCGCCTTAAAGCGCGTATCAAGTTCATGCTGCATAAGCTCCCACACGGCGTAACCGTAGGGCTTTATGACCATGCAGCCCTTAACCTCGGAATAGTCAACCATGTCGGACTTCAGAATGATGTCCGTGTACCACTGCGGAAAGTCTTCGGTTCGGGACGCGATATGCGTAACGAATTCTTCTTTTTGTTTTGCCATTGAAATATTTCCTCCGTTGTTATTAATATTTCCGTTAAGAATAATAAAAGCATCTGACTTTTGCTTAAAAAAAGCACCCGTGCGAAAAAATTCACAAGGGCGCGTTAAGCACTGTACCACCTTATTTCGCGGAATGTGAACCACTCCGCCTCGAAAGTTGTAACGCACTTCTGCGCGGAAAATTGCGGAACACTGCAAGCCGCAAACGGCTCAATGCACTTTACTTTTCCGTGCTCATGGGCGGGATAACCGAACGCGGATATCTGCTCGCACCGAATGCAGACTCTCTGTGCTCCGTTGAGCGCGGTTTTTGCCCATTCATCGCAAAAAATCAATTGACAGCCTATTATAACATTCGCCGGGGGCCGTGTCAATGCAGAAAAATGCAGGATTCGTGATTATCGGAAAAAGCTTTAAGCTCCCGCACCCGGCCGCATTTTGTTTTTCGTTTTCGGATTTTAAATATATCTTTGTTTTCCCTTCCGTTCCTGTTATAATTACCTTAAAATGAAGTTCGGCCGCATTTGCGGTGAAACAGGCAGGATGTTTATGAAAAAGCTTGCAATCGGAATCCTTGCGCATGTTGACGCAGGCAAAACAACATTATGCGAAGCATTGCTCTACCTCAGCGGCGTAATAAGAAAGCGCGGCAGGGTGGACAGGGGCGATGCATACCTCGACACGCACACGCTTGAAAAGGCGCGCGGAATAACGATATTTTCAAAGCAGGCAAAATTCAATTATAATGATGCGGAGTTCACCGTGGTTGACACGCCCGGGCATGTTGATTTTTCTGCCGAAGCGGAGCGCGCTCTGAGCGTGCTTGATTACGCGGTGCTTGTTATAAGCGGCACGGACGGAGTTCAGTCCCATACCGAAACCCTTTGGAGGCTTTTGCGCAGGTATGGCATACCGACGTTTATTTTCATCAATAAAACAGACATAATCCAACGAAGTCGTGCCGAGCTTATTGACGAAATCCAGCGGCGGCTTTCGGAAAGATGCATTGCATTCGAACCCTGCGAAGGTACAGACTCCGAATTCTGCAAAAGCGAAGCCTTCTTTGAGAATCTTGCCCTTGCCGATGAAGAACTTTTTGAAAAGCATTCCGCGGAACAAATTACCGATGCGGATATTACCGCCGCAGTTTCGGAACGGAGGATTTTTCCCTGCCTTTTCGGTTCGGCGCTTAAAACGGACGGCGTTTCCGACTTTATCGCCTGCCTTGCGCTTTATTCCCGCGAACGCGAATTTAAAAAAGATTTTGCGGCAAGAGTTTATAAAATCACATACGATCCACAGGGAACGCGCCTGACACACATCCGTCTCACAGGCGGAAGTCTGTCCCCGCGCACTGCCGTTGCCTATACCGCACGAAACGGCGAACGGCTGACCGAAAAAATTGCCCGCATAGTGTTCTGTTCCGGCGCAAAATTCACTCAAACCGAACGCGCCGAATGCGGCGATCTTGCGGCCGTTTCCGGACTTTCCGCAACGTACCCCGGGCAGGGCTTGGGCGATGAGGATTCCGCACTTCCTCCGCTGCTTGAACCTGTTCTGAGCTATCGAATTCTTCTTCCCGGCGACTGCGATTCGCGAACATTCCTTCCGAAACTCAAACGGCTGGAGGACGAGGATCCGACGCTGAAACTCGACAAAACCGATAATGTGCACGAACTTCAGGCAAGGCTGATGGGCGAAATGCAGATTGAAATTCTGAAAAAGCTTATTTCGGAGCGATTCGGCGTTGAAGTTTCGGTTGATGACGGGCGAATTTTATACCGCGAAACGATTCTTGCCCCTGTTGAAGGTGTCGGGCATTTTGAACCGCTGCGGCATTACGCGGAAGTTCATCTGCTGCTTGAGCCGCTGCCCGCGGGGAGCGGGCTTGTTTTCGCCTCCGCATGTGCGCCGAATTCACTCGATTCGGATATTCAAAGGCTTGTGCTGGCGCATCTTCGCGAAAGAGTTCATCTCGGTGTGCTGACAGGTTCACCGATAACGGATATGAAGCTGACTCTTATTGCGGGGCGGGCGAGCCTGCATCATACCGAGGGCGGTGATTTTCGACAGGCAACCTATCGCGCCGTGCGGCAGGGATTGATGTGCGCGCAAAACATCCTGTTGGAACCCTTCTACTCGTTCCGACTCGAACTCCCGCGTGAAAACCTCGGCAGAGCAATAAACGACATTCGCGGCATGGGCGGCAGTTTTTCCGCACCCGAAGAAGGCGCCGACGGCGAAAGCTGCGCATTCTGCGGCACTGCGCCCGTCTCCGCCATGCGCGGCTACACACGTGAGCTTGCTGCATACACACGCGGCAGGGGGCGGCTCGGCTGCGAATTTTCGCACTACGGGCAATGTCGCAATGCCGAAAGCGTAATTGCACAATTCGCCTATGACCCGGAGCGTGACCTTGAAAACACTCCCGATTCCGTTTTCTGCTCCCACGGCGCAGGAGTCATTGTTAAATGGAATGACGTTCGTAACTATATGCATATTGATACCGGGCTGAACCTTACAGGCGCTCCGCGCCCGAGCGACTCCGTGCCGCCCGAATCGGAAAGCAACCGTGCCGTAAACCCGAAAGTGCTTTCCCGCAATTTGAGCGTTGACGAAAAGGAGCTTGAAGCCATAATGCTCCGTGAATTCGGCCCGATCAAGCGGCCGGAGTATAAACGCCCTGCGCAAAACGGAGATTCGGATTCAAAATTTAAAAGCTCCGAGCCTGCCGAACCCAAAAAGAAGGATTACCTCATCGTTGACGGATATAACATCATATTCGCATGGGAAGGGCTGAATAAGCTTGCAAAAAGCGATATCGCCGCCGCGCGAAAAAAACTGATGGACATCCTCAGCAACTATTGCGCATACAAAAAGAACGAAGTCATACTCGTTTTTGACGGCTATAAACTGAAGGGCAATGCCGGAGAGCGTTTCAATTATCATTCCCTGCGCGTTGCATACACAAAGGAAAACGAAACGGCCGATATGTTCATCGAGCGGCTGATATTCGAAATCGGAAAAAACTACTCCGTTCGCGTTGCAACGGGCGACGGAATGATTCAGCTTGCAAGCACGCGCACCGGCACTTTGCGCATGACGGCGAGGGAGCTTGAAGCAGAGGTTGAAAGTGTGAACGAAAAGCTTCGCTGCATCATGGCGGAGCTGAAGCGCGGAGAAGCAAAAACAAAGCTCAGCATTCCGCCGCTGCCGGACGGCGAAACCGAAGGCTGATGCATGAAATTCCCCGCTTTTTGCGGCATATGCGGCGCAGGGAAAAGCTAAAGCGGAATTCGCTGCATTCGGATATGCCTGCCCGCTGCCCCGCATACCTGCCCGCCGTCCCGGCATACCTGCCTGCTGTCCCGGCATAATCGAAGTTTTGCGGAAACTTTGCTTGATTTTTTCCTCCGACAGGTATATACTTACAGTTGAACGGAGGAGCTGCGGCACAAACCCCGTTTTCTCCGCCGTTTCTGTTTAAATGATTTCAAAAATCCGACCCTTTTCGGGTCAGTATCAAAAGGAGAGAAAGTATGCCTAAATTCATTACTGTGGAAGAAGCCGTAAAGCTTATCCCCGACGGCGCAACCGTTATGTTCGGCGGCTTTATGGGCTGCGGCAACGCCCACAAATTCATCGATGCTCTCTCAAAGAGCGGCGTTAAGGATCTGACCATGATCAGCAACGATGCATCAATGCCCGGCGGCCCCATGGGTGAGGATTACTACGGCGTTGCAAAGCTCGTTCACAACAAGCAGATTAAAAAGCTCATCGCAACCCATGTCGGCCTCAATCCCGAGGTTGCGACCCAGTCCATGGTTGACGGCACTCTCGAAGTGCAGCTCATTCCGCAGGGTTCCCTTGCCGAAATGATTCGCGCGGGCGGCGGCGGTCTCGGCGGTGTTCTCACCCCCGCAGGCGTCGGCACCATCGTTGAAGACAGCCCCTATTGCCTCGGCAAACAGACGATTGACGGCCGTGATTATTTGCTCATGAAACCCATCCATGCCGATTTTGCCGTTATTTGCGGTGCAAAAATCGATAAGGCGGGCAATGTTTGGTACAAGGGCAACACCAGCAACTTTAACCTTGTTATGGCAACCGCGGCAGACACGGTTATTGCCGAAGCCGAAGAGATCGTTGAAATCGGCGAAATCGAACCCGAAAACGTCCGCACTTACGGCGTATTTGTTGACTATGTTGTTGAAGGAGGCAAACTTTAATGGATAAGGCTCAGATAAAGGCGTTCATCGCAGCGCGTGTTGCAAAAGAACTTAAAGACGGCGATGTTGTCAACCTCGGCATCGGTCTTCCCACCCTTGTTCCCGCATATCTTCCCGAAAACGTTCACGTTATCCTTCAGAGCGAGAACGGCACCATCGGCACCGGCCCCGTAACGGACGAAAACCGCGATCCGTTCCACGTTGTTGATGCAGGCGGCAGCCCCTCCGCAGCAGCACCCGGCGCATGCTTCATCGACAGCGCCTCCTCTTTCGCACTCATTCGCGGCGGCCATGTTGATGCAACAATCCTCGGCGGCCTCGAAGTTGACGAAGAGGGCTCCCTTGCAAACTGGATCATTCCCGGCAAAAAAATGCCCGGCATGGGCGGCGCAATGGATTTGCTCGTCGGCGCAAAGAACGTTATCGTTGCAATGGAACACACCGCAAAGGGCAAGCCCAAAATCCTTAAAAAATGCAAACTGCCCTACACCGCAGTTAAATGCATCACAAAGATTATCACCGAGATGGGCGTTATGCTCGTAACTCCCGAAGGTTTGCTGCTTACCGAATACAACCCCGAATTCACCGTTGAGCAGATTCAGGAAGCAACCGAAGCAACCCTTATCATTTCCCCCGAGCTGAAGCCCATGGCATAATTCGGTGCCGAATGCACCCTGTGTTTCGGAATGCATTCGTTATTGTATTCAAATTGTGTTAAACAAGACCACCGCCCGTTCCGAAAATCGGAACGGGCGGTGGTTAAATTAGATTTGTTTCGGTTTTTCAACAGTTTATTCTCTTTTCGACCCGACTCACTCCGCATCCTCACCCGCAAGCTGCTTTGTGCGTTCGGCAAGAATCAGTCCCTCGATAATTTCATCCATATCGCCGTCAATGAACTGTGGCAATTTATAAATTGTCATGCCGATTCTGTGATCCGTAACGCGTCCCTGCGGGAAGTTGTATGTTCGGATTCTTTCGCTTCTGTCGCCGGAACCGACTTGACTTTTGCGCGCCGATGCTTCTTTTGCCGCAGCTTCCGCGCGATACATTTCATAAAGGCGGCTTTTAAGCACCTTCATTGCCTGTTCTTTATTACGGCCCTGGCTGCGCTCATCCTGGCTTTGAACAACAAGCCCCGTCGGAAGATGCGTTATTCTTATCGCGCTCTCCGTTTTGTTGACGTGCTGCCCGCCTGCGCCGCTTGAACGATAAGTGTCTATGCGCAAATCCCCGGGATTAATTTCAACGTCAATATCCTCCGCCTCGGGGAGCACCGCAACCGTTGCCGCGCTTGTGTGGATCCGTCCCTGAGTCTCCGTTTCGGGCACTCGCTGAACCCTGTGCACTCCGCTCTCGTATTTCATTCGGGAATATGCACCGCGGCCGTTGAGGCTGAAAGTGGCCTCTTTAATTCCGCCCATTTCCGTTTCGGCAATATCGATGAGCTCGTATTTGAAATTATGCCGCTCGGCATAGCGTTGATACATCCGCATAAGCACGGCGCCGAACAGTGCCGCCTCATCCCCGCCCGTGCCCGCGCGTATTTCCATAATAACGTTTCGTTCATCGTTTTTATCCTTCGGGAGCAAAAGAATTTTAAGGTTC
>ERZ808278.693-NODE-693-length-19182-cov-5.796257_pt1 | contig 19182 bp, 27 predicted proteins | sample MGYA00521239_ERZ808278 | MGnify/ENA primary metagenome ERZ808278 (study PRJEB31516, sample SAMN03275600) | gut metagenome | biome: mammalia-associated habitat; material: feces | host: Papio cynocephalus | place: Kenya | collected 2012-07-17 ... | reverse complement strand
GGTAGGCGTGGAGGGGCAGGGGCTTGGCTTCTATTTGGCAGATACGCTCTGTCTCGCGCAGCATCTGCAACTCGGCTATCCACAGGGCAGTTGTCGCCACCGAGACGGCAAAGTCGTTTATCTCGATGCCGTAGAACTGGTGGATATCCACACGTATAGGATTGGTGAACGTGCCCAACTGCATTTGGTCGCCTTGCAGGAGACGGATAACCTTGTTCTCCAAACGGCGCAGACTGATATAGGTCTCGGTAAGGAAGTTGCCGCTACCGCACGCAGGGTCAAAGAACGTGAGCGATGCCAGTTTGTCCTGAAAAGCACGGAGATTTTGAATGATGGATTTTGAGTTATGCGTTTTGTCGTTTGCAATACTCTCCAACTCGTGCTGCAGGTCGTTGAGGAACAGCGGGTCTATCACCTTGTGGATATTCTCGATACTCGTGTAGTGCATACCGCCCGAGCGGCGTGTGTCGGGGTTGAGTGTGCTCTCAAACACCGCCCCGAAGATAGTGGGACTTATCTCCGACCAGTCGAAGTCCTCCGAGGCTTTGGAGAGCAGGAGCGTGCGTATCTCATCGGTCAGTTGCGGTATCTCGATGTTCTCGTTGGAGAACAGTCCGCCGTTCACATACGGGAACCGGCGCAGGTCGTCGTCCAAGTACGGGTCACGGTCTTCGGGCTTGGTGTCTAATACTCGGAACAGGTCTATCAGCGCACGGCGCAGGTGCGGGGCGGGGAACTGGTTGAGATAGTCGTGAAACTCGTTCTTGTCGCCAAACAGCCCCGCATCTTCCGCAAAGAGGCAGAAGACAAGACGCACACACAGTTGGTTGAGCGAGGCGAGTGTCTCGGGGTCGTCGGGGTGGGCGTACTGCGGACGGATGGCATCGTATATCTTCCCCACCAGGTCGCCCGCCTGTATGGAGAGTTCCATCTCTTTGCGCAGGGTGTCGCTGCCCGTGTCCACCAAGAAACGCAGGCGGTAATGCTCTTTCTCAAGATTCTCCAATAGCACCACCTGCGGTTCGCTGTTGGGCTGCTCCATATCGTATATCCAGAACTCACGGAAATTGCACGTTACTATCCACCGAGGACGACTGCTGTACGGCAGTTCGGCGGCATAGCGTTTGGCTTGCTGGAACGGGTTGAGCAGCGAACCGTCCGACTGTTTGATAGGTGCACCCAGGTCTTTCTGTATCGATTTCTGCTCAATCAGCACCTTGGTGGCGGGTATGAAACCATCGATGAAAGCCGTGTGGTCGATATGCACTTGCTGCTCAAAGGTGATAAACGTGGTGGGTTCTTCTATGCCGAGAGCATGGAGCAGCGCAATCCAGAACGGTTGCGACTCGCCTTTCTCGTACCCTTTGCCCGTCCAGTAGGCAACAAAATCGTGTATGAGTTTGGGATTGGTCATAATGGTAAAATGAAACGGGTGATATATAGTCTTTAATAAGTTCAAAACAACTGCTCCGGTGCTACACGCAGGAATGTTTCCAATGGAAATCCGTTTGTGCCAACCACCATTGTATGCTTGGGGTGAAACTGCTTGTCGAATACATACAGTCCCTGATTATCCGAGCGGCTATCACTCTTAACTTCAATAGCAACCACCTCATCCACTCCTCTCCGCAAGATAAAGTCCACCTCATCATCTCTTTCTCTCCAATAGAATACCGAGTAGTTTTGCTCCTCGGCATAGTTCACAAGATGTGCCCCTACAGCACTCTCCACCCAACGTCCCCAACGCTGACTATCCAATTGGGCGGTATCAAAACGATAGTCCGAAAAAGCCGACAAGAGTGCATTGTTAAATACCTGAAACTTAGGCACCGACTGAATACGACGTATGGGCGCACTCGCGTATTTCTGCAATCCGCATAGCAACTCCGCCTCGCCGAGGGTCGTCAGGTAACCCGCCAGGGTGGTTGTATTGCCTGCGTCCTGCAACTGCCCGAGCAACTTGGTATAAGACACCAACTCCGCGCTATATGTCGCCCCCAATCGGAATAGTTGGCTGAGCAACGCAGGCTTGTGGATTCGCTTGGTCATCAGCACATCTTTCTCTATGGCAGGTGCTACAATCGACTGCAAAATATAGTTCTTCCAACGCACCTCACGGCTGACCAGTTCTGCCGCCCCCGGATAACCGCCGAAGTAAATGTACTGCTCCAACGAGAAGCCAAAAGCCTCTTGCATCTCGGCGTATGACCAGTGGGGTACACGTATCAGTTCAAAGCGACCGGCGAGACTCTCTGTCAGTCCGTCTTTAAGCAGCAGACGGCTGCTACCTAACAGGACTACCTTGATATTCACTTTGTTCCATGTATCCGCATCCCACTCCCGTTTGACGACATCGCTCCAGTTGTTCAGTTTCTGCACCTCGTCAATGATAAGGATATGCTCCGCCTGCTGCAACACACGCATCTGTTGGCGCACATCATTCCATTGCTTGGCAATCCATTCCGCATTGTTTTCGTTTTCCGCATCGGCAGAAACAAACGTTACAGGTACACTGCATTGTGCCACAAACTGTTGCACTATCGTGGTTTTTCCTACTTGCCGCGCCCCTGCCAGCACTTGGATAAACCGACGCGGCTCTGCCATTCGCTCCTGCAATGTCTTTAGTTGCTCTCGTATAATCATGCCATTACAATTTACTCAATTTTCCATTACGATTTACTCAATTTTACGCCGCAATTTGCTCAATTTTCTATTACAATTTGCTCAATTTCACCCTGCAAAGGTACTGTAAAATAAGCATATACACAATAGTCCGCAAACAAATACAGAGACAGCCACACCGATGATAATAGCATCACGCACAGGTTCTGTTGATGTGTTACGTATTTGCATATTCGCGGTATTTGTAGTATCTCTGCGGTCAAATTCGATGTGTTTCCTTTTGTCCGCAATCCGCACGAACTGGATATTGGGTCTAACGACTATTTCCAACAGTTGGCAGAGCAGATAGTGTGGAATTAAAGAGGTAAATGCGCTATCCATATAAGCAGCCTTAAAATCATCAGGTACGGAATGAAATCCACCTCAATAGCACAGTCACGGTAGTAAACTGCAAAGACATTGTAATTTCGATAAATTGCAAAATATGTGCACGTCTATTTCGATAAATTACATATTTTTGAGTTGTTCAGCGCAATAAATTGCAGATATAAGAACAGAGGATAACATTCTTTGACTATGAAACGCGATGCTGCTTTTGATATCAATCTATGGGAGAGAGGCGACAATCATACATAGTACAAACAATAGAGATCCCCATAGCGGACAATCTCTATTGTTTGTTGAGTCCTTTATGGAGGAGGACTGCGTAAAGAGCATATTATTTCACTCCATTGCCACTTGCGTCATAGACTTTTCCATTGCGCAGGATATACACTTGTCCGTTGCTGATGACTTTGAGGGCAGAAGAGGAGGTGTCGTCTGTAGCAGGAGCAGCATCTACATCGGTAGCCGTCTTGTCCGAGGTAGCAAACGAGCCACTCTCCTCGTCAATGACTTGGTCGTCGGACAACGACTGGCGGGTGTAGTAGTACTTCGTATTGCGGTTGAGACTGCTGATAGTAAACGAGTAGTACTCCGCAAAACGTTTCTCACCGTCAGAATCACTGCCGTCACCATTGTCTTCACCACCATTGCTACCGCTGCTGCCACTGCCCTCGTCATCTGCTACTGCTTGCACCAAAGCGCGCTGTGGTGCGGAAGCAGCGTTGCCAAGGACAATGCTCTTGAGGTAGCCCCGTTGGTCAAAAGTAAGGGTCATTACCATCTGTGTATGCGCCTCATCGCTATACAGCGTCCACACATACCCTGTAGCCGAGAAGTTCTGCACCCACGACACCGTGGCTTGGTCCACACCAGCCACAATAGGCGGCTCTATGGGGTAGATATTTGTCAATTGTCCCCAAAGTGGAGAACTCCGATAGGCATTGATACTATTGCGTGGAACATATAGCACTGTTTCTGCTTTTGGATACCATTCTCCAAGAGAAGGAGGGTCAACAGCATAACAGTGGATAGACCCTATATTCTCCCAAGAGATGGCGAAGGTGTGCAGACTATTTATGCTTTGACCTACATGTAAAGCAACGTTTTTTCTACCACTGCCAAGTCCTACTGCCCCTACAGAAACGACGGAATCTTTTAGTATGATTTTCCTTAGTTGGTTACCCATAAATCCAAGATGTCCGATTGACTTTAAGGATTTTGGTAAATTCACTTCCTGTAGTGTGGAATTGACATAAAAGGCAGACCGCAGAATATGTTGGCACCCATCCAAAGGGGTATAGGTCGTGTCCTTTTTTCCTGAGGGGTACACAACCAAATCCTTTAAGTCCTTGGTATATACCACCCCATCTACCGATGTAAAGTACGGATTTTCCTCGTCTATATATATGTTCTCCAAATGAGGGGTTCCCGTAAAGGCAAAACTGCAATCCCCACCTGAAAACGGATTGGCTTTACCAGGCTCTTCTGTCAGTTCTGTGTACTTAATGGTGTCGCCGATTAATGCTATCGTCTTGGGCAGATAGATAGTAGTCAGTTTATCCATATTGTTGAACACACTGGCAGGACTAATCTGCACTATCGTATAAGTGGTATCTCTGTAGGTAGCGGTCTCCGGAATTATCAATGTATCAGATGTGATATAAGCATAATTGAAATCACTAGAACTGGGATAATATGAATTGGCATTATCCGGAACTAACATAGCCGTGCTATCCGTTAACTTGCCATACCACAACTCAAATCCCTGTGAGTTTGTCGCCGAGAAACGCGGGCGTGATTGATAGTAGTGCGATGTATCATAGGCGGCACGCATACCACCTATGATACAAAACACACTCACAACGCTAATAAGTATTCGTTTCATACCTCTTTATTGTTTAATGAGAATATCCATTGCTTTTTTCCCGCCTCTTTGGGACGCTGTAACGATATAGTATCCTGTCGGGTATGAAGAAACATCAATATCGTATTGCTGAGCACCTCCATTAGTATATAATACCCTTCCATCTACGCTCAAAATATGGATATCAAACGTTTCTCCATTTTGCAACTCAACATTTAATGTTGACAAAGCAGGATTCGGAGACAAAATGAGAGACAGAGATTGTTCTTCCTCTTGTGCTATCCTGTGAGGAGCAATTCTTGCTGCAGCAGTGCTACTTCTGTAATTGATGGATGGGTTTAGGGGTGCACCACAAGTTATTCGCTCTTTGCATCCGTCAGTGGTTTCATACTCTACAACAACAGTATATTCGGTGCTATTGGTAGGATTGCCTATTTGTGAAGCATATGGTTCGTTAATCTTTGCATAATTTTGCTCCTCACGAGTATCAAGCAAACCGGATTCTGTCATTATAGCCCCATTATGAACGATATACCAATGGTACGAGGCTGCCGTGCTCGGGAAATTGACAGCCATACACATTGTTCCAAAGCCGGGAACAGGGGTGATTTGAATGGAAGCATTAGGACTGCTTATCACATTCACAGGAACAGAAGTGGTGTCAGAATTTGCACAGATTCCTGTACCTATTCCGTATGCACGTATAGTATATGTTCCAATTGCGCCAGTGGTACATACATCTATAGATTGTCCATTATCGTATGACGCAACCTTGCTCCAGCCCGTTGGCAATATCCATTCATATAGTTGGTTCGCCGTAGGATTAACGATACTAAACGTGGAGGTATCAGGCATATTGACAGCAATGCAACCTACAGAAATTCCTTCCGGTGCAGCGGGTTTGAATACCAAATTTTTGTCCTCAGAGTACTCGCCATCGCATCCTTCTAACCCGTTGGGGCGGACACGCACTGCCTGCATATCGGTGGTAACAATCAGCCTAAGAGAATCGCCTGTGAAATTGCTATACGGCACATAGGTATTGCCCACTTTTACCTCCCACGTATAGGACGCTGCCTGCGGACCATTGTTGCCTTGTACGGCGCGGAAGGTATAGGTTGAGTCGGACGAGAGACATGCTTCAGCAACCGTGATGTCAGTCACAGGAGCTGGCTTTACATATACCACGTGTTTCACCTCTTTGTACCCTGTGGCAGCAGAGCAACTCTTTACACGCGCCCTTACCGTATCCTGTAAAGCAGCCCCAGCCCCCGGAATCAAGAAAATGTTTGTACTCTCCGTAGGTGAATTAGGAGCAACAGACCATCCTGCAAGTTCTACCCACTCCACTTTGGTACCAGTCGTTTCCCCTGTAAGGATAAACTCATACCGATTCCCGACTTGGAATTGATAGTTTGTGTTATTCACGCACTGCAATGAAACATTGTCACCCCATTCGCGTTTCACGGTAATGGTATCAGATGTTCCTCCGCACCCGTCAGTGCCTTCGAAAGAAGCGGTACAGATAATGGAGCCATCGGATTCTTTATCCAATGTTACCTGAACACTCGTACCTACCGTACTATTAAACTGCCACTTTGCGTTGGCACACCACCATGAGTATGCTACGCCAGCAACAGGATTTTGTACAGACAGATTGAGAACTTTCCCTTCTCCGTAAACCACACATTCTTCTTTGTTTACCTCCGGTTTCGGGGCTTTCTTCCCCAAATTGAGTGTAGCCGCCAGTGGAGTGGCACGGTTGCAGACACCGAAATTAACCGTAACTTGGTCGCTGCTTCCTACTTCGCCTGCCACAAAAGTAACCGAACTGCCGTCACCTGCTTCGTAAACAATGCTATCTACAAACGATGGTTTGGGAGTTGCCGTCACATTCCAATAGTAATAGTCAATACCAATCTGGTGATTCAAGTTCTCCGTCAGTATCGGGTTCACTGACATCACCACCACATCGCCAGGAGAGAAACAGTCGGGACCGCTGATGCGCATCTCGCTTCCCGAGAACGATTTGAAGATGTCAAAAGAGGTGGAGGTACTACAATCCTTTGTTATGTAGTAGAACAGCACGCGCCCTTTGCCATAACTGGTGGATACCACGCGCACCGTCTGTTGCCGAGTGTCTCCAATGATAGCAATACTGCCGCGAGACACCCATGAAAAACTCTTCGCACTTGCATAGATGTCGGCATCTATACTGACCGTCAGCGTGTCATTCAACCCCATGCAGACGCTGTTTTCGAACTCATACGACTCGGTAGCCGCAGCCGTAAGGTAACTGTTGGGAGTGTTCCCCGTTACGGTGAAATCTCCCACAAACTCTGCTCTGCCCGCCACCACGAACAATAGCGACAGAGCGACAAACGTGTAAATTTTTCTCATAATGTTACATCAATTAGTTTGTTATATATATTGACAAAGTCCCACATAGACTTTGGTTTTTAGCGGCGAGAAATAGAGGTCTTTATATGGAACGATGTGTAGCGGATTCTATAGCGCAATGTGCAAAAAGCCCCTGATATGTATGTCTCGGTTGCAAAATTATACAATATCTTCCATATACACAAATAAATATGCAGATTATTTTACAACCGCAAATCTAAACCTGAATTATTATCAGGATTTTCTTGAACGGACGGCTATGCCGTATTATCACCAATCAGCCATGAATTTCATACTACAAAATTAGTATGAATGATGTCGTATCATTTGACGACGCAAGGCAAGCCGTCTCCACAATTTCCAATAAGACGACGCGAGCCGCGTCGTCCCCCAGTGACAAAAAGGGACTGCCAAACGCACGCGTTGGCAGTCTCTTGGAATGCGGTTGATATTGCTCAACCTGTGTATTACTCAGCCTTAGCCTCTTCTGCAGCAGGTGCAGCCTCGGCAGCCTCTGCCTTGGGAGCAGCCTTCTTGCCGGCACGACGGGTGGTCTTCTTAGCGGCAGGCTTGGCAGCAGACTTGAGCATGTTCTCGTTGTAGTCAACGAGTTCGATGATACACATCTCAGCAGCGTCACCCAGACGGAAGCCCGTACGGAGGATACGTGTGTAGCCACCGGGACGGTTAGCAATCTTCTCGCTAACGTTCTGGAAGAGTTCGGTAACGACCTCTTTCTGTTTGAGTTCGCTGAATACGAGACGGCGGTTAGCCGTGGTGTCCTCTTTCGCACGGGTGAGGATAGGCTCTACGTAGATGCGGAGTGCCTTTGCCTTAGCCAGAGTGGTCGAAATACGCTTGTGCATGATGAGCGAGCAAGCCATATTGGACAACAGTGCACCGCGGTGAGCGGCTTTGCGGCCAAGATGATTGAATTTCTTATTATGTCTCATTGTTGTTTTTTAGTTTAGAGTTGAGGGTTGAGTGCTGAGAGCCAACCCTCGGGTTGAATTAGTCGTTGAGTTTGTATCTGCTAATATCCATACCGAAAGCCAGTCCGTTGCGCTCCAGCAGTTCGTCGAGTTCGGTGAGAGACTTCTTACCGAAGTTACGGAACTTGAGCAGGTCAGCGCGGTGGTAGCGAACCAGTTCGCCGAGGGTATCCACCTCTGCCGCCTTCAAGCAGTTGAGCGCACGTACAGAGAGGTCCATATCAGCGAGGTGCTGGTTGAGCAACTGACGCATACGGGTGTGCTCCTCATCGTAGGAATTGGTGACGGGCTTAGCCTGATCTTCGACGATAATCTTCTCATCGGAGAAGAGCATGAAATGGAAGATTAGGATTTTAGCCGCCTCTTTGAGGGCATCCTTGGGCGTGATAGAGCCGTCGGTGAGAATCTCGAGTGTGAGTTTCTCGTAGTCGGTACGTTGCTCCACACGGTAGGGGTCAATGCTGTATTTGACGTTGCGGATAGGGGTATAGATGCTGTCGATAGCGAGTACTCCAATGGGGTCATTGGGGTGGCGGTTCTCGTCAGCAGATACATATCCGCGTCCCTTGTTGATAGTAATCTCAATCTCGAAGTCTGCAGAGTCGTCCATCTCGGCGAGTACCAACTCGGGGTTGAGCACGTCGAAAGACTGGAGATAAGAGTTGAGTTCACCTGCAAGAAGAGCGGTATTGGTATTGCCTTTGACGTGCATGCGGATGGTTTCGCCATCAGCATCCACACCCTCCTTGCGGATGAAGCGTACTTGTTTGAGATTGAGGATTAGGTTGGTTACATCGGTGATGACACCAGGGATAGTAGCAAATTCATGATCAATACCATTGATCTTAATTGAACAGATAGCAAAGCCCTCGAGTGACCCGATGAGTACACGACGAATGGCGTTACCTACTGTGATACCATAACCCGGCTCGAGCGGACGGAACTCAAAAACTCCGTGCGTGCTGCTCGAATCCAACATGATAACCTTGTCAGGTTTAATAAAATCTAATATTGCCATGAATTTAATTGTTATTTAGAGTACAACTCGACGATTAATTGCTCCTTGATATTCTCAGGGATTTCCTCACGTGGAGGGATATTGAGGAACTTGCCTGCTTTGTCAGCCTCGTTCCACTCCAACCAGTTATACTTGCTGTGGTTGAACCCATCGAGAGAAGCAGCAATGACCTCGAGCGACTTGGATTTCTCGCGAACTGCTACAATCTGACCGGGCTTAACCTGATACGAAGGAATGTTGACAACCTTGCCGTCCACGGTAATGTGGCGGTGGCTCACCAACTGACGTGCAGCAGCACGTGTAGGAGCGATGCCTAGACGGTAAACGACATTGTCAAGGCGTGATTCGAGCAGTTGGAGCAGAATCTCACCGGTAACACCCTTGATACGTGAAGCCTGAGCAAAGAGGAGACGGAACTGACGCTCCAGCACACCGTAGGTGTATTTAGCCTTTTGCTTCTCTGCCAACTGAGTACCGTACTCAGAGTTCTTTTTGCGGCGGTTAACGCCATGTTGCCCGGGGGCATAGTTACGCTTGTCAAGTACTTTGTCCGGACCGAAGATAGGTTCTCCGAAACGACGTGCGATACGCGATTTAGGACCAATATATCTTGCCATAATTTTTTAGAGTTTAAGAAGTTACATGTTCCGAGGGCGGTAGTCCCGCATAGTGCGGTCTATGCACCAGAGAACGATACTGATTATTATACACGACGACGTTTAGGAGGACGGCAACCGTTGTGAGGCATCGGGGTAACGTCGATAATCTCAACCACATCAATGTGCGAGTTAGCGACGGCACGGATAGCACTCTCACGACCTTGTCCGGGACCTTTGACATACGCTTTCACCTTACGCAGACCGAGGTCATAAGCGACCTTTGCGCAGTCCTCTGCAGCAGTCTGTGCTGCGTAGGGAGTATTCTTTTTGGAGCCACGGAAGCCCATCTTGCCTGCTGACGACCACGAGATAACCTGTCCGTCACCATTAGCAATCGTAACGATAACATTGTTGAAAGAAGACATAACGTGAAGTTGACCAACACCGTCAATCTTTACAACGCGCTTCTTAGCTGCAACTGTTTTCTTTGCCATAATTGATAGATATTAAGTGGTTGATTACTTCGTTGCTTTCTTCTTGTTAGCAACCGTTTTCTTTTTACCTTTGCGCGTACGAGCGTTGTTCTTCGTCGATTGCCCGCGAACAGGGAGACCGAGACGATGACGAACACCACGGTAACAACCGATATCCATCAAACGTTTGATGTTGAGAGACGTTTCCGAACGAAGATCACCTTCGACTTTGTACTTAGCACCGATGATTTCGCGGATTTTAGCTGCTTGGTCATCCGTCCAATCCTGCACCTTGATGCTTGGGTCAACGCCTGCCTCTGCCAGGATTTTCTTTGCGCTTGAACGACCTATTCCGTAGATGTAAGTCAATCCGACTTCACCGCACTTGTTCTGCGGCAGATCTACACCGACAATTCTTATAGCCATAATTATTTACTTAAGGATATGTTTGTTTAATGATTAACCATGACGGAATGCTTATCCTTGACGCATTTTCATCTTGGGTTCTTTTTTGTTGATTACATACAAGCGACCTTTGCGGCGTACGATTTTGCAATCCGCGTTGCGCTTCTTGATAGATGCTCTAACTTTCATTTCTATAGAGTTTTAGAGTTTATTTATAACGGAACGAAATACGTCCTTTGGTGAGGTCATAAGGGCTCATCTCCACTTTGACACGGTCGCCGGGGAGAATCTTGATATAGTGCATACGCATTTTACCGGAGATATGAGCGGTGATGATATGACCACTTTCGAGTTGCACGCGAAACATTGCATTGGACAATGCCTCAGTGATGGTGCCATCTACTTCGATAGAATCTTGTTTAGCCATAGTGACGTGGTAGTTAAATAAAACGATTACCCAAGACTTCGCGGATATACTCAAAGGTAGAGAGTATGTCGGCTTTGCCGTTGCGTACACAGACACTGAGTTCGTAGTGCGCCGACGGTTTGCGGTCAGCGGTACGCGCAGTCCAGCCGTTGTCCTCCATGATGACATTGCGCCGTCCGAGGTTAATCATCGGTTCGATGGCGAGTGTCATACCCGATTTGAGTACGATGCCATTGCCGCGACGACCGTAGTTGCAGACCTCGGGGTCCTCGTGCATCTCGCGTCCGATACCGTGTCCTACGAACTCGCGTACTACGGAGTAGCCCGCCTTTTCGCAATAGGACTGGATAGCGAACCCGATGTCACCGAGACGGTGGCCTGTAACGGCTTCGGCAATGCCCATATAGAGCGCCTCCTTGGTGGTACGCATGAGTTGGAGCGTCTCAGGTGCCACTTCGCCCACAGGGAATGTGTAAGCGGAGTCAGCCTGAAAGCCGTCGAGCAATACACAGCAGTCCACATCTATCATATCGCCGTCCTTGAGAACAACTTTGTCGGAGGGAATGCCGTGTACCACCTGCTCATTGACCGAGGTACACAAGGTGGCAGGATAGCCTTCGTATCCGAGACAGGAGGGTACACCTCCGTTGTCGCAGATATAGTCGTGTGCTATCTTGTCGAGTTGTGCCGTGGTAACGCCGGGTTGGACGGCTTTGGCGACTTCCGCCAAAGCGCGTCCAAGCAGGTCGTTACTACGACGCATACGCTCTACTTCTTCGTCAGTCTTGAGGTATATCATTCCGATTAATATGCCATAGCACCAGAGCGACCCTTGATACGCATACCGGACTCGAAGAATCCGTCATAGTGGCGCATAAGGAGATGGCTCTCGATTTGTTGAAGCGTATCCAAGATTACACCTACCATAATGAGGAGCGATGTACCGCCATAGAACTGCGCGAAGCCCATACTTACTCCGAAGAGGCGTGCAAAGGCAGGCAGAATAGCGATGATTGCCAAGAGGATAGAACCCGGCAATGTAATGCGCGACATGATGGTATCAATATACTCAGCCGTCTTCTTGCCGGGTTTGACACCCGGGATGAAGCCATTGTTGAGTTTGAGGTTTTCCGCCATCTGTACAGGATTGATGATAATCGCTGTGTAGAAGTAGGTGAAAGCCACGATAAGGATAGCAAACACAAGGTTGTACCAGAAGCCGTCGTTATCCATAAACGCACGTGTGAAGGCGTTAGCCCCTTCGGAAGCGGAGAAGCCTGCGAGTGCGATAGGAATGAACATGATAGCCTGTGCAAAGATGATAGGCATCACGTTAGCGGCATTGACCTTCAACGGGATGTACTGGCGTACGCCACCGTACTGCTTGTTACCCACCATACGCTTGGCATACTGTACGGGTATCTTGCGAGTACCCTGTACCAACATGATAGCGAATGCGAACACGAAGAGCAGGAGGATGATTTCAAGGATGAACACAATCAATCCGCCACCGGCGTCATTAAGACGCGAAGAGAACTCTTGCACGATAGCACCCGGGAGACGCGCGATGATACCAATCAAGATGATAAAGGAAATACCATTTCCGATACCACGGTCGGTAATGCGCTCGCCGAGCCACATAACGAACATAGAGCCTGCGCAGAGCAGGATGGTGGAAGAAATCGTGAACCAATTGAAACCAATACTCAGAGGCTGACCTGCTTGTGCCATCTGCACTGACAAGTTCACCAGATAACTGGGACCTTGGAACAGCAGGATGGCAACGGTCAGATAGCGCGTAATCTGGTTCATTTTCTGGCGGCCTGACTCACCCTCCTTCTGCATCTTCTGGAAATACGGCACTGCTATGGTGAGCAGTTGTATCACGATAGATGCGGAGATGTAAGGCATGATACCCAATGCAAAGATAGAGGCATTGGAGAATGCGCCACCGGAGAACATATCCAGAAGGGCCATCAGACCACCGGCTGTCTGCGCGCGCAGAGCAGTCAGTGCCGTCGGGTCGATACCCGGAAGAACGACGAAGGAGCCGAAGCGGTAGATGAGCACGAAAAGGAGCGTGGTCAAGAGCCGGTTGCGGAGGTCCTCAATCTTCCAGATATTCTTGATAGTTCCAATAAACTTACGCATACTGATTAGATTTTGTTAATAGTACCACCAGCGGCTGTGATAGCGGCCTCAGCGGATTTGCTGAAGGCGTTGGCTTCTACTGTGAGTTTAGCAGTGAGTGTACCGTTGCCAAGAATCTTAACGAGCGTAGTCTTGTTGATGAAGCCAGCCTCGTGAAGTTCGATGAGTCCGATTTTCTCGAGGTGCTTTTCATCTGCCAAAGCCTGCAGGGTAGAGAGGTTGATAGCCTTGTACTCCACGCGGTTGATGTTCTGGAAGCCGAACTTCGGCAAACGACGTTGCATAGGCATCTGACCACCTTCGAAGCCAATCTTTTTAGAATAGCCCGAGCGTGATTTAGCACCCTTATGACCACGGGTAGAAGTTCCACCGAGTCCCGAACCGGCACCACGGCCGATACGCTTAGCGGTTTTGACTGAACCAGCAGCCGGCGTTAAATTATGTAATTCCATAATGCTACGATTTATACGATTAATCAATTACTTTTACCAAGTGTTTAACCTTGTCCACCATACCCAGAATAGCGGGTGTGGCTTCGTGCTCAACGATGGCATTGATTTTACGCAGACCGAGAGCCTGCATAGTTTCTTTCTGCACTTTGGGGCAGCGGATGATGCTGCGTACTTGCTGAATTTTGATTTTTGCCATAATAGTCCACTATTTATCCGTTAAACACTGTAGATAAACTTACGCCACGGTTCTGAGCCACGGTACGCGGGTCGCGCATCTCGCCGAGAGCGGCGATAGTAGCCTTAACCAGGTTGTGAGGGTTGGAAGAGCCCTTCGCCTTAGCCAGCACGTCAGTAACACCTACGGACTCGAGTACGGCACGCATGGCACCACCGGCTTTCACTCCGGTACCTTGCGAAGCGGGTTGGAGGTACACGCGTGCACCGCCGAACTTAGCCTCTTGCTCGTGAGGAATGGTACCCTTGAGAACGGGCACTTGGATAAGGTTCTTCTTAGCAGCCTCGGTACCTTTGGCAATAGCGGCGGTGACTTCACCTGCTTTGCCGAGTCCCCAGCCTACGATGCCAGCCTCATTACCTACAACAACGATGGCTGCGAATGTGAATGTACGTCCACCTTTCGTAACTTTGGTTACGCGGTTAACTGCGACGAGGCGCTCCTTGAGTTCCAGGTCTTGTGTTGTTTTAACTCGATTCATATCAGTCTTGTTGTTTTAGAATTTGAGACCTGCCTCGCGAGCAGCGTCTGCTAATGATTGAACGCGGCCGTGATAGAGATAGCCGTTACGGTCGAAGACAACGGTCTCGATGCCTGCAGCCTTGGCAGCCTCGGCAACGAGTTTGCCCACTTGTGCGGCTTTCTCGGTCTTGGTCATTTTATCTTTGATACTGAGCGATGATGCCGAAGCAAGGGTCTTGCCTTGCTCGTCATCAATGACTTGAGCGTAAATTTGGCTGTTGCTGCGGAATACGGTCAGACGAGGACGCTCAGCAGTACCCGACACCTTGGTACGGATAGCGGCTTTAATTTTAAGTCTTCTTGCAATTTTCTGATTCATAACTTATTCCTTTCTAATTATTTACCAGCCGATTTACCAGCCTTACGACGAACGACTTCACCTTGGAACTTAACACCCTTGCCTTTGTAGGGTTCAGGACGGCGGAACGAGCGAATCTTGGCGCACACCTGTCCGATGAGTTGCTTGTCGGCAGACTCAAGGATGACGAGGGGGTTCTGGTTACGCTCCGACTTGGTCTCCACCTTAATCTCTTTGGGGAGTTGGAGGTAGATGGGGTGCGTGTAACCGAGAGCGAAGTTGAGCACTTGCGGTTGGAAGAGTTCAACACGGTAGCCGACGCCGACCAACTCGAGCACTTTCTTGTAGCCGTCGTGTACACCAACCACCATGTTGTGGATGAGTGCGCGGTACAAGCCGTGCATGGAGCGGCTTTCTTTCTCGTCGTTGGGGCGAGTGACATGGCAAACGCCATCCTCAACGGTAACGGTGATGATAGGGTTTACCTGCTGTTGGAGTTCACCTTTGGGACCTTTGACGGTAACAAGGTTTTCGGGGCTAACTGTTACGGTTACGCCTGCGGGGATTGCGATAGGTAATTTACCAATTCTTGACATAGTCTTCTCCTCCTTACATTAATAAACATAACAAATAACCTCACCACCCAACTTGAGTCCGACCGCCTCTTTGTTGGTCATCACACCTTTCGAGGTAGAAAGGATGGCGATACCGAGTCCGTTGAGGACACGCGGCATCTCGCGATAACCTACATACTGGCGGAGACCGGGGGTAGATACACGTTGTAAACTCTTGATGGCGTTAACTTTGTTAACCGGATCATACTTCAGGGCGATTTTGATAGTGCCCTGAGGTCCATCTTCCACGAACTTGTAGGAGAGGATGTAGCCTTTCTCGAACAAGATACGCGTGATCTCTTTCTTCAGATTCGAAGCAGGCACCTCGACAACGCGGTGACCGGCCTTGATTGCATTTCTGAGACGAGTCAGATAATCTGCGATTGGATCTGTCATAATTGTTTTGTTGTTAAATTAATCCCGCCTTTCGGGACAATATTTAATAATTGATTTATTCTATATCATCTAACTAAGGTTTATCCTATCCCTTGCGCATCCCTTGCCTATCCCTTGCTGTTTTACTCGACTTTCTCTCGGTATTCTCTCGGGAAAATGTCGCGGGTGTATCGCGGGTCGAACGCGGGTCTTGCAGGGGTAAGATGCACCTTATTAGACAACATTTCCGGATTTTACCAGCTGGCTTTCTTCACTCCCGGGATAAGGCCTTTGGAAGCCATCTCGCGGAACTGAATACGGCTCAAGCCGAATGCACGCATGTAGCCTTTTGGACGACCCGTGATTTTGCAGCGGTTGTGCAAACGAACGGGGCTGGCGTTCTTAGGCAGAGCCTGCAGGCCTTCGTAGTCACCATCCTTGAGGAGTTGGGCGCGTTTGGCAGCGTACTTGGCGCACAAAGCAGCGCGTTTCACCTCGCGGGCTTTCATTGATTCTTTTGCCATAGTCTGTTACTTTTTGAATGGTAATCCAAACTCGCGGAGGAGTGCGAAGCCCTCTTCGTCGGTCTGAGCGGTGGTCACGAAAGTGATGTTCATACCGAGCAGTTTGGTGATGTTATCAATGTTGATTTCAGGGAAGATGATTTGCTCCTGGATGCCGAGGGTGTAGTTGCCACGGCCGTCCAACTTGCTGTCAATACCCTTGAAGTCGCGGATACGAGGCAGAGCCACGCGGACGAGACGCTCCAAGAACTCGTACATACGCTCGCCACGGAGGGTAACGCGCACGCCGATAGGCATTTTCTTACGAACCTTGAAGTTTGCGATATCCTTCTTAGAGGTAGTAGCAACGGCTTTCTGACCGGAGATAAGGGTCATCTCTTGTTGAGCGACGTCGATAATCTTCTTGTCAGCCACAGCTTCGCCCAAACCTTGGTTGAGGACAATCTTGGTGAGTTTCGGGCACTGCATTACTGTAGTGTAGTTGAACTCCTTCATCAGGATAGGCACGATGCGCTCCTGATAATCTTGTTTTAGACTTGCTGTATTCATTGTTAGATCTCTTTACCGGATTTTTTACTTACACGTACCAGTTTGCCATCCTTCTCGATACGGCCTACGCGCACGGGTTTGCCGTTCTCAACGGGGTTGAGGTTGGAGATATGGATAGGAGCCTCCTGTTTTACGATACCCCCTTGCGGGTTCTTAGCACTGGGTTTGGTACTCTTGGATACCATATTGACACCCTCTACGATAGCACGTTGTTTCTCAACGAGCACTTCCAGCACACGGCCGGTCTTGCCCTTGGAAGCACCTGCGTTTACGTAAACGATATCACCCTTCTTAATATGTAACTTTGCCATATTAGTAGTAGAATTTGATGATTAAAGCACTTCAGGTGCCAGAGAAATAATTTTCATGTTCGTTTGACGCAACTCACGTGCCACGGGGCCGAAGATACGCGAACCGCGGAGTTCACCCGCATTGGAGATGAGCACGCAAGCGTTGTCATCGAAGCGGATATAACTGCCATCAGCACGGCGAACCTCTTTCTTGACGCGCACTACGATAGCGCGGCTGACGGTACCATCCTTGATGTCTGAGGAGGGGATAACACCCTTGACAGCGACAACGATAGTATCACCAAGGGTAGCGTAACGCTTCTTGGTTCCGCCCAGAACGCGGATGCACAATGCCTCTTTGGCACCGGAGTTGTCCGCAACGGTCAGTCTTGATTCTTGCTGTATCATAATTACTTAGCCCTTTCGATAATTTGAGTTAAACGCCAACGAACAGTTTTGCTCAAGGGACGAGTTTCCATGATGCGTACGGTATCGCCGATGCCGCATTCGTTCTTCTCGTCATGAACATGGAACTTGCGAGTCTTATTGACAAACTTGCCATAGATAGGGTGTTTCTCTTTCCACTTAACGGCCACGACGATAGTCTTGTCCATCTTGTTGGAAACGACAATACCCTGACGCTCTTTTCTTAGATTTCTTGTTTCCATTTCACTTTCGTTTTTACTTGGTTAATTCTCTTTGACGGAGCACAGTTGCAAGGCGAGCGATAGTTTTACGAGCCACCTTAATCTGCAACGGATTGTCAAGCGGAGAGATGCTGTGGTTCAGTTTCATGCGAACGAGAGCCTCTTTTTCGGAGGCGAGACGCTCTTGAATCTCAGCAGTCGTTAATTCATTAATTTCAGCTATTTTCATAATCCTGATTAAACATTTTGGGTTGGGTCGTAATCACGTCTTACGACAAATTTGGTTGTGATAGGAAGTTTCTGCGCTGCCAGGCGGAGAGCCTCTTTGGCTACTTCGTAGGGAACACCATCGACTTCGAAGATGATACGTCCGGGTTCCAATGGAACTACGAATCCCTCGGGAGCACCTTTACCTTTACCCATACGGACATCCAAAGGCTTTTTGGTGATTGGTTTATCGGGGAAGACGCGAATCCATACTTGACCTTGACGTTGCATGTAACGGGTTACTGCAACACGGGCTGCTTCGATTTGACGGCCTGTCAACCAGATGGTACCAAGCGATTTGATACCGAATGAGCCGAATGCCAACTCATGGCCGCGTTGTGCATTGCCTTTGATACGGCCTTTTTGCGAGCGGCGGAATTTCGTTTTCTTTGGTTGTAACATAACTGTAATCTACAAATCGGGTTAAACTTATTGTTTTTTGTTTCTGCGGAAACCACCACGGCGGTCATCACGGCGGTCACGACGGTCGCCACGAGGTCCACCCTCTTGTTTCTGTGTGAAGTTGGGAGCAAGGTCTTTCTTGCCATACACTTCACCACGGCAGATCCAAACCTTTACGCCGATGAGTCCTACCTTGGTGAGAGCACCCACGTGGCAGTAGTCGATGTCGGCGCGGAGGGTATGGAGAGGAGTACGACCCTCTTTGTACATCTCCTTGCGCGCCATCTCGGCACCGTTCAGACGACCGCTGACCTGAATCTTGATACCCTCGGCACCCATACGCATGGTGGATGCGATAGCCATCTTGACAGCACGGCGGTACGCAATTTTCCCCTCGAGTTGGCGAGCGATTTTGGTAGCCACGATAGTAGCATCCAATTCGGGACGCTTAACCTCGAAGATGTTGATTTGAACGTCTTGTTTGGTGATTTTCTTCAGTTCCTCTTTCAATTTGTCAACCTCTTGTCCACCCTTACCGATGATATATCCGGGGCGAGCAGTGCAGACAGTGACAGTTACAAGTTTCAGAGTACGCTCGATAACGATACGCGAAATACTAGCCTCTGCCAAGCGGGCATTCAGATACTTGCGGATTTTGGTGTCCTCAAGAAT
>ERZ808278.691-NODE-691-length-19281-cov-4.326381_pt1 | contig 19281 bp, 15 predicted proteins | sample MGYA00521239_ERZ808278 | MGnify/ENA primary metagenome ERZ808278 (study PRJEB31516, sample SAMN03275600) | gut metagenome | biome: mammalia-associated habitat; material: feces | host: Papio cynocephalus | place: Kenya | collected 2012-07-17 ... | reverse complement strand
CCGTTACGTTCGGCGGCGGGATAACCACCGTAAACGGCTCTCTGCCGTCGGGTTCGCTGTGAAAAAGTTTGTTGTCAAGCCAATACTGATACCGGCGTGCTTCGATGTCTGTAGGATTGTATTTCGATTCCATATAATTGGAGTTTTTATTATTCAATGGTTGCCACTGCGCATTACGCGCTGAAAAAGCCCGCAAAGTTACGGTAATTTTTGTAGATATGCAAATAAAAAGAATAACGTTGCCAGAATAGTATCTAACGTACGTATAATGACTTTCGAAGTACCTATTGGCTGATGTCGTGTTAGTTATGGGGTATTTGATATTGACGGAAATAGTCACTATGGATTAACAGGTAGGAGATGCGATAGGCTTCCTGTTCTGAGAGTGAGCGATGTTGACGTGCTTCTTCGTCCAATAGGTTTACACCCAATCCGTGCCAGTAGTAGTTCTCACAACCGATGAGATGCAGAATGGTCGGGAAGATATCCATCTGATAGCACTCATCCGTAATGTGGATATTGCCATTGATTTCGGGAGAATAGATGATAAGCGGGCAATAGTTATCACCAGAGGCAATGGGCAGGTTCTGCTCCACTGCATAATCGTGAAACTCGGTCAGCATGGCGGGTTTGAATATGGTATGGTCACCCGTAATCACAATAGTGGATTGCGACAATACAGAGTCTTGCAATACAGCGTCCATAAAGGCACCAATACACGAATCTGTGTAGTTGAGACATTGCATGTATCTATCCAAAATAGCGGGAGCAGTCGTGTGAATCTTGTTGTTTCTCACCCGATTGAAAGGACAATGCATAGAAACCGTGATAGCAAGCAGGCACATAGGTGGTTTGTTCTCTTGCAGGTTGTTCAAAGCATATTCCAATACCTGTTTGTCCTCCCATTGCGTGTTTTGCGGTTCTATCTTTTGTGTGTAGGCGTACCGAACACTCATGGTATCTTGATTCCATATCTGCGGCCATGGATTCACCAAGGCGGAGGTGGAATAGAAATGCGCAAAGTTAGGATATAAGTTATTTCCATAGTGCATACAGGCAACGCCGTCATGGATGGGCAATAAACCAGTGTTTATAATCATCTGTCCGTCTCCCGAATTACCGCCAAGGGCTTGGCTCTTTATCTTCTCGCAATACAAGATGTGATTCTGCTCTTTCAGTTGCATCAGATACGGGGCTACCTTTTGCCCTTCTATCTCGTGATGCAGGGGCCAGTCTTCCAAACTCTCTACTAAAATAACAATAAGGTTATTCGTTGGGCTGAGTTGTGTAGAGTCTGAATAAACAAACGGGGCAACAAGATTCCGCTCTTCTTCAGTCAGCGTTCTGATGTCTCCCGTCATATCTTGTTTGAAGATTTGATACACGTTTACAGCCACAAAGTCAGAGAGTATGGATTGCTCTTGAACGTAGTGCACCATAGGTCCGATACTCATCGATGTATTATCACAGGCGGCATCGTAGAAATTGTAGAAAGGGATATATCCCATCCATTCTTCTGCTCGCCTTACTTGTTCCCCATGTGTCTTGACAAAAGTTGCCCATTCTTCTGTCTCTTCTGCAATTTGTACTGCTTCTTGCGGGTTGGTACTTGCCCAGAATCGAGCGTTATAGGTGAAGTAATTGTTCAAGACAGCAAGACCATAGACCAACACAAGCGTGATACTAAATGCACCCCATAGTCTCTTTGGTTGAACCTTTGGCATAAGAATATATATGATAGTCCATACTATACTGAGAAGGAGAAGCAACACCATACTGATGTCAAAGTAAGCGGTTACAGAATCCCACGCACCATTCAAGTTACCCACTAACAGCATATCATTTACAGACAGGAACGAGTCATACGTCTTATAGTAAACGAGATTTGCCATACACCAGATGTCCGTGAGGAAAGATACAAGAATCGTCCACCAACGATGCCGCGAGATAAAGACAAAACTCGCAATAAACAGCGGCATCAGCAACTTAGCCATATAAAACTTGTAGAAAGCGATAGGGTTTCTCCATAGCGAACTGACGAGCAGGGAATGGAAAGCATCCCAATGAAAGATGAGTTGCTTGACAAATAACAATAGCGTAAACAGGCAGAAGACTGCCCATGTGAGGCGGTTGCCTTGTTGCAGCCAACGGCGAAGAGATTGGATGATGTTGCTCATATCTTTTTATGTATTTATTCCTTGTGGTGCCCATGTTTGCGATGGGGCAAAGGACATAAAAAAAGCGTGGACTCGACGGTTGTCGGTTCCACGGATAGAGGCCTTCGCATTGCCTTGTTGTTAAGAACCAACAACGCGAAGTCCACACCGGATACAGCAACATACCATATACCACCATACCACTCCCTGAAAAGGAATAGTAGCAGCATACGGCATAAGAATATGCGTATTCTTATGGACATTCATCGTTGCAAAGTCCTGAACAACAATATGAAAGTTGCGAAGTTTCTATCCGTCAGAACAGAGCGTCAAGGACATTTGCCGCACAAGTGCGCAGAGTCCTCGTGATAAACGCCTTTTACATTATGTCATGAAGTCCGCAAGGACTTCACGGCTGCAAAGTTACAACTTATTGAGCATATTTGCAAGAAGTTTGTATAATCCATAAGACATTGTGTGAAACCTATAAAAAAGATACAACCTGCTCTGTGAACAGGCTGCATCTTTTTATCGGGTGCTCCAAAGGACAGGTGCCTTTAGTTTTTGCCGAGTATGTTGATGTCCATGTGGGGGTAGGCGAAGGGGAAGCCTTGGGGTGGGAGTTCGGTGTAGAAACGGTTGTTGAGGTCATAGAGGACGTCCCAGTAGTCGGAGGTGCGAACCCACGCACGGATATAGAAGGTGATGTCGCTGGTATTGAGCGAGGAAAGGACCACCGTCGGGTCGGGTATGGTGAGACCTGCCGTGTCCACCGCGGAACGCGAGTGGTTCTTGGGGCGTTCGTCCGCCGAAGTGAGGATACGCTTGTCGGACAACAAGATAGCACGAATGGCATCCATACAAGCATTGGAGTCTACTCCGTAACTGACACTCACTTTCCACTCCACGCGGCGCAGCACCTGCGCAGACACGTTCTCTATCGTGCCATTGGAGAGGGCTCCGTTGGGCAAGACCACAACACGGTTGTCAATGGTTAGAATCTTGGTGGAAAAGATGCTAACGTCCATCACCGTACCTGATTGCCCTTGCGCGGTGATAAAGTCTCCTGCCTGAAAAGGTCGGAAGACCAACAGGATAATACCGCCTGCAAAGTTCTGCACCGTGCCGGAGAGTGCCATGCCGATAGCCATACCTCCTGCGGCAAGCAAGGCTGCGAATGAGGTAGTGTCCACGCCCAAGGTGCCTATGGTGGCGATGACCAACATCACCGTGAGCGTGATGCTGACGAAAGAGCATATAAAAGAAGCCAGTGTGCGCTCGGTATGGCGACGCTCGAAGACGCGCACCAGCAGCCGCTTGATACGCCGAATGAGCCATGCGCCCATGAGGTAGATGACCAATGCCACCAGCACTTTGAGCCCGAAATGAATAGCACTATCCAGTACCCCATGCCAGAAGGATTCGGGGTCGGTTTGCACCTGCTGGATGATGTTCTCCGTCACCGCCCGGATAGAGTCCGAAGGCGGAATAGCAGGCGTGGGAACTTCTATATCAAGAAAAAGCATATCCGTTTACAATAAATAGGAAAAACACCCGTGTCGTTGCCGTCTCGTTGCCGTCTCGTTGCCGTGTCGTTGCCGTAATTGACAGTATCATGCAGCGGGCAATATACGGTGCGCCGTGCATGGTTACCGGAGTCGGTCGGCAGCACGTACGAGAGCCTCGTCTTTGAGTATGCGGCGGGTAGCCATAAGCGACAGCACCACATTGACAAGAGGTATGGCAGCCCATACGTTGAGGTACCAGTCGGCATCCTCCAGCACTGCGCCGTTGATTGGTTCGTTGCCCTTAACGATGTAGGCGATGTAGAGTGCGAGCAGGGCATAGTAGCCGAGACACAAGACCACGTTCACGACATTGATTCGGGCTTGCAAGAGGCGGTGCTTGAAAAGGAAAATGTTGACCAACGCGATGACCGGCACAGCGATAGTGAGGACAGCAAGGGGCCATTTGGAGAAGGTGGTCAGTGCGATGTACTCCGTACCCGTGGGGGTAAGGAACTGCACCGGCGAGAAGAAGCACAGCAGTGCGCCAAGCACCACAATGAGGAGAAGATAGATGGTTTGAATACGTTGTATCATAGTTGTATCTGTTTATTTGATAGTCAGTTGCGTAGGCGTATAGGTTGCGAAATGCCCTATGCCGCCATCGACATTGGAATATATCTGTATGCCCTCCTGATTGCCAAGCGAGCCTATTTCGGTAATGATTTCTTCGACATAGTTATCGTCGTATTCGTACTTCTCATCGTATTCGTAGTTGGTAGGCAATTTGTAGTTGTCGTAAAGGTATTCGTCGTTTGACAGTACGACAGAGGTACGGTAAACATAGTAGTCGTAGGAGAATACGTTCACATCTATGGAGAGATTGAGCAGGCGGAGGCTATCCTCCCACAGGGTGGTGTTGTCCCAATCTTGGTCGGCAAAGAGGGCAATGCGCTTGCCCTGTTTGAGTTGTGCGGCAGGGAAGTATAAGTAGTTAGGCTGTACAGCACCATAGTATTGGCAGCCTGGCAGCCTGAGATTGAGCGGGATGTTCCACATATCGCCTTCGGCATAGAGAAAGGTGAGCGGGACTGTGTCAAGGACAACTATGGTGTCGTGGGAGACTTTGGTGTAGGTGTAGCCACGGTCCTCGTCATATACCTTTTCCTCGTGGAGAACCTCCTTTTTTGCTTTGCAGGTGAATGCTCCGCTGTTGATACGAACTCCCACAAGGGCATTGTCGTTGCCCGTGTAAGCATCGAGGTCGAGTGCGAACCACACCCAACCGTTTTCGGTGAACGTGGGGTAGAGGTCGGTGGTGTGTATGGCACTGACAGTGACGGGTTTGGGGACGGTTTGCGTGGCGGTGGCGGTACCGAGCGCGGAGTGGTTGACCTCCAGTTCGATACGGTCGCCGACAGATAGCGTGTAGTCCGCAACGAGGTACTGCTTGCTGTCGGTGTCGTAGGCGGCTGTGTGCCATTCGCCATCGTTGAAGCGCATACGTACCGTGGCATCGGACAGGAAAGCCCGAGGGTGCTCCATGCGGTAGTATCGTTCTGTGGTGCCGTCGGAATAGGTGCGCTCGTACCAGACAGTATCCAATTGCACCTTGCCGAGTGTGGGCGTGGTGCTGCATACGAAGCAGGCGGGTTGCTGCCCCGCAGCCATGTCCGCAGAGATGACCAGTTGCTGCTTGTCATTGTCGCCGTGGTACTCTATCTCCGTCTCACAGGAGATGAAGCACACCACAAAAGCAACCGTACCCAATACGCGTACCGCCATCCACCCTTTGGCAAGGAAACGTATCTCGTCGTTGGTGAGGTAGGTATGCAGAAATTCCAATAATTGCTTCTTCATAGTTGTCAGAACTTGAATTGATAACTGATACTCGGCATGATAGGGAATATGGATACCTGGTACAACTTGCCGTCGTAGGAGGGGTAAAGCATGTAGGGGTTCTTGTGGTTGTACACGTTATAGACGCTGATGTTGACTATATGCTCGGCGTTGCGCAGCCAACCGCCCCGCGAGAGGATGGGGCTGCCTGCGCGCTTGTGGGGTATATGGAAATTGATACCCAAGTCGAGGCGGTGGTAATCGGGCATGCGGAAGTTGTTGCGCTCCGGCGTATAGTCTATGTATTGTCCCAAGGAGGGGTCGTAGTAGGTCTGCGTGGCGAGTGTGGCACGGTTGCCGGTGCCATAGACGAAGGTGGCGGCGATGTCAATCTTCTTTGTGATGTCGTACTGGAGCGTGATGGAGAGGTCATGCTCACGGTCGTACTTGGCGTGGAACGGTCTGCCGAAATTGATTTCGTCGAACTGCCGCATAGTCCGGCTCCATGTATAGCCTATCCAGCCTGTTACGGGTCCGACGGTTCGCTGTAGCAGGACTTCCACTCCGTAACTCCAGCCGTTGCCAAGGGTGACCTGTTGGTCCCAGTCCGCCGCGCTGCCCATGAACGATGCGCCTTCCTTGTACTCCATCAGGTTTTTGGAATACTTGTAGTAGCCTTCGACTGATATTTCCAGTTGGTTGAGCAAGTTGTAACTCAGCCCCGCCGCCACCTGCATGGAGCGCATGGGCGGCAGGTCCTTGGTGATAGGCACCCAGAGGTCCGTGGGCATGGACACCGATGAATTGGACAAGAGATGCACATACTGCGACACATAGGAGTACGATGCCTTGAAAGCCAAGTCCTTGTATATCAGTGCACGCAAGCCGAGGCGCGGCTCAATGGACGGGTATGCCTTGCCGCGCACGCCGTAGAGGGAGCCGCGGAGTCCCATATTGAGTCGGAGCCACTGCCACGGGGAATAGGTATCCTCGATGTAGAGGGCTGCTTCGTGTCCGTGGGTCATGGTGCCGCCGATGGTGGTGTCCACCCGCATGATTTCCTGTTGGTTGTCCCCCTCGAGCATATAGAGATTGCCGACCGAGGGTTGGAAGAGGTGGTAGGTATAGTTGCCCCCGAACTTGATGTCGTGCTTGGCAGCGGGTGCATAGTCGAACTGTGCGGCAAGCGTAACATCGTGAATGTTAGAGGAGTACGTCATGGACTGGTCGAAGATGTAGGTGCTTTCCTCGTCTTTGTACCGGGCGTTCATCGACTGCCCGAGACGGTACTGGTAGCGGGTGTAGGAGGCTTGCAGATTGCTGTAGAGGCGGGGCGTGATTTGGTGCTCCCAGTTGGCGGCAGCCATGATGTTGCCCCACGTGAAGCGCATGCCCATCTTGTCGAAGTCGCCGCTACTCTTGTCGGAATAGCGCATGTACATGACATCATCGCCCATGTAGTAGGTGGCGGAGAGTTTGTCGCGGTCAGAGAAGGTGTGCGACACCTTGGCGTTGACGTCATAGAAATAGTAGCCGCCCGTCATGGAGAAGCCGTCCTGACGGCTCACGGCAGCCAGTATAGGCGCAAGGAACAGGTCGAAGTAGGTGCGCCGTGCGGATATGTTGAAGGTGGTCTTGGCACGCGGTTCGAGGTCGCGTTTCAAGGAGTCGAGTTGCGCTTTGGTGAAGATAGGTCCTTCGAGATTCAGTTTAGCCGCAAGGAGTCCGACCGTGATGCCACCGTGCCAGAAAGCGGAGTTGCCGTCGTTCTGCCGCACATCGATGACCGAACTCAGGCGCGACCCGAACCGCGAGGGGAAGTTACCCTTGTAGAGGGTGACATTCTTGATAGCGTCGGCATTGAACACGGAGAACATACCCATAGCGTGACTGACGTTGTACAGGGGTACGCCGTCAAGCATAATCAGATTCTCGTCCGGTCCGCCGCCCCGCACATAGATGCCTGCGCTGCCTTCCGAACCCGACTGCACGCCAGGGAGCAGTTGTATGGCTTTGAGCACATCCACTTCGCCCCCTATGGCGGGGATATTGCGAATCTGCGCGATAGGCACCTCCACCGCTGACATCTGCGCGCTGTGGGGGCTGTTGAGGGACTGGTGACCGACAACGGTAACCTCCTCCAAGCGTGTGGATGGGCGCAGAGTGAAGTGCAGGACGGTGTCCTTGTCTAATAGGAACGCGTGCGTGATGGCGGTGTGATAGCCCACGTAACTGATTTGGAGAGTATGCTCGCCCTCGGGGAGTGTGAGCGTGTAGAAGCCCGCAACGTTGGTTGCCACGCCTTGGCGGGAGACGGTGTCATAGACCGATGCACCTATCAGCCGTTCGCCCGACTCGGCGTCGGTGATGTAGCCGCTGACCGTATGGCGTTGCGCCATCAAGGGCAATGCCAACAGTGTGAGTATGAACGGTATGTAGCGGCGCAGGTTCATTATTCCGCGTCCGTTTGGGGTGCGTCCGGTGAATCAAGGAGGCTGACCACGCCGTCTTTCAGCATGTAGCGTTCGCCCGTAGCGGGGCATACAGCCATGTCGTGGCGGTCGAAAGTCAGTTTCTCGCCGTGGCGGCTCACCCAGCCTATGCGTCGTGCGGGGTTGCCGACCATAAGGGCGTAGGCGGGGACGTCTTTGGTGACCACAGCCCCTGCGCCGATAAGGCAGTACTCACCGAGCGTGTGCCCGCAAACGATGGTGGCGTTTGCACCCACCGTCACGCCACGCCGCAGGATGGTCTCGCGGTACTCGGTCTTGCGGCATACCGCGGCACGCGGATTCAGCACGTTGGTGAAGACCATGCTCGGTCCGAGGAATACGTCCGCGCCGCAGCGCACACCCGTATAGACAGACACATTGTTCTGAATCTTGCAGTTGCGCCCCAGCACCACATCGGGCGAAATAACCACGTTCTGCCCGATATTGCAGTCTTCGCCTATCTGACAGCCCGCCATGATGTGCGAGAAGTGCCAGATTTTGGTGCCACGCCCGATGATGCAGCCCTCGTCCACGTAGGAAGACGGGTGGACGAAATATCCGCGGGACTCCGACTCCCCCGCCCCCCTCAAGAACACCCCACTGCACTCTGTTTGTGGGGACCCCGTAGAGAGGGTGTCCGTGGGGTCGGTATATGGATTGTCTTGCTTCATTTTTTGTTATTTTGGGGTTGTTTATGGGTTGCCTATCCCTTGCTCATCCCTTGCTCATCCCTTGCTGTTTTGCCCGACTTTTTTCCGAAGTTCTCTCGGAGTTCTCTCGGGAAATTGTCGGGGGGGTATCGCGGGTCTGTCGCGGGTCGGTTAGAAGAACAATTTGAGAATGTCGTTTCCGTTGGCGAAAATCAGCAGAGCCATCAGCAGCCAGAAGCCGATGTTGTTGGCGATTTCAAGGAACTTGTCGCTGGGTTTGCGGCGCGTGATGATTTCCCAAAGCAGGAAGAGGATGTATCCGCCGTCGAGTGCGGGTATGGGCAGGAAGTTCATGAACGCGAGGATAAGGCTGAGGAATGCCGTCATGTGCCAGAACGAGAACCAGTCCCATGTGTCAGGGAACATGTTGCTCATCGCGCCGAAGCCGCCGAGCGACTGCGCCCCCTCTTTGGTGAAGACGAGTCGGAACTGCTTGACGTACATCTTGAGCATGTCCCAGCCATAGCGTATGCCCGCGGGGATAGCCTGCCAGAGGGTGTAGTCGGTGTGTTGGTAGGAGTAGAACTGCCATGCCATACGCGGATAGACGCCCAGTTTGCATTGGTCGCCGATGAAGACACCCGCGTGCTGCAACTCGCCCGCGCGGTAGAAGTCCACGGTAATGCTGTCGCAGGGGTGTTGGAGGAGGAGTTGGGTGGTCTGGATATAGCAGAGCCCGTCCTGCCCGTTGATGCCGACGATGCTGTCGCCCGCCTGCATGCCGCCATAGTACGCCGCGCCGCCCTCCATAACGGAGTCCACGACGAAGGGCATGAAGTAGCCGATGAGTTGGTAGGCGCGCTTCTGGTAGGACTTGTCGGCGCGCTCTTTCTCGCGCTCCTGGCGGTCGTGCTCGTTCTGCAAGGCGAGGTAGCGGGTGCCGAGGTCCTTCGACATGGTGAGCGCGAGGGTGTCGTTGCCGCGCAGGACTACTACGTCTTGTTTGCCCTCGATGATGAGCCACTGGATGACATCGCTCAGGTCTTGCGGCTCTTGATGGTTGATAGTCAGTATCTTATCTTGCTGTTGGAAGCCCTCTTCCTGCAGCAGTTCGGAGTAGTAGAGCCCCGAGGTGATGTGGCTGAGCGGCATGGTGTCCTGCCCCCAATGGAAGAGGATGAGTCCGAAAATGAGCAGGGCGGCAATGAAGTTGACCAAGATACCGCCGATGATGATACAGAGGCGTTGCCACACGTTCTTAGCGCGGAACTCCCACGGCTGCGGCTCGGAGGGCAAGTCGGTGGCGGACTTGGTCTCGTCCACCATACCCGCGATGGCGCAATAGCCGCCGAAAGGTACCCAGCCGATGCCCCACTCGGTGTTGTCGGGGTAACGACGCCAGTCGTCCTCGGGCAGGGCGGCGAGTTCGCTTTCAGTCATGGGGCGATAGACGGGACGCCCTTTCTCGTCCAACTTGGGTTCTTGCGTAATCGGGTCCAGCACCTCTACCATAGCGGGGGGGACGTTCTTGGCAAAGAACTTCACGCGCCAGCGACCGTTAATCTTCTTGGCGCGCACCAGCGAGAAGCGCGGGTTGAAGAACATATAGAATTTCTCCACGCGCACCTTAAATATACGCGCGAAGGTGAAGTGCCCCAACTCGTGAATCACCACGAGAAAACTGAGAGCCACTATGAGTTGTATCCACTGCATTGTTGCTAATTATGAATTAGGAATGATGAATTAGGAATGTATCTTGTTGATTATTTCTGCTGCTATTTGGCGGGCGGCATGGTCCGTCTGCACGTAGTCATCGTAGGTGGGTTTTTCTACGAAGGCGGCTTTTGCCATGGTCTCGGCAATCACCTCCGACATCTGCAGGAAACCGCATTGCCCTTGGCGGAAAGCGAAGTTTGCCACCTCGTTGGCGGCGTTGAGTACGCACGGGATATTACCCCCGCGGCGGGTGGCTTGGTATGCCAAGGCGAGGTTCGGGAAACGCTCAGGGTCGGGTTGCTCGAAGGTCAGGTCGTGCGTGCGGAACAGGTCCAAACGCGGGAAGTCGCCGGCTATGCGTTCCGGGTAGGTGAGTGCGTACTGGATAGGCAGGCGCATGTCGGGGGCTCCGAGTTGGGCTTTGACCGCCCCGTCGCGGAACTGCACGGCACTATGCACGATGGACTGCGGGTGAACCAGCACCTCAATCCTGTCCACCTCTACGCCGAACAGCCACTTGGCTTCGATGACCTCGAAACCTTTGTTCATCATACTGGCGGAGTCGATGGTAATCTTTGCGCCCATGTCCCAGTTGGGGTGCTTGAGGGCATCGGCTGCCGTAACGTGCGCCATCTGCTCGCGGGTGAAGGTGCGGAATGGTCCGCCGCTGGCGGTAAGGAGAATCTTCTCTATCTCGTTGTTCTGTTCTCCCGCAAGTGACTGGAAGATAGCCGAGTGTTCGCTGTCCACCGGCAGGATAGGGGCGTGGTATTGCTGTGCCAGACGGCAGATAATATCGCCCGCCACCACGAGGGTCTCCTTGTTGGCAAGGGCGATGGTCTTGCCCGCACGTATAGCCTCCATCGTGGGGCGCAAGCCGGCATAGCCTACCATTGCCGCCACGACGATGTCAATGCTCGGCATCGTGACCATCTCGGCGATGGCATCTGCGCCCGCCCATACCTTGATAGGGAGGTCGATGAGTGCTTCTTTGAGCGGCTGATAGAGGCTCTCGTCGGCAATGCACACCACTTCGGGGTGGAACTCACGCGCCTGCCGTATGAGCAGGTCGATGCTACGGTTTGCCGAGATGGCATAGACCTCAAAGCGGTCGGGGTTCGCCCGCACCACATCAAGGGTCTGCGTGCCGATACTGCCCGTGCTGCCTAATATAGCAATTTGTTTCTTCACTGTACCTTGTATATCCATCAAAACGCTATTACCTCTTCGGGGTTGACGGCTTTGCCGTTCTGCCAGAGTTCAAACCACAGCGGTTGTCCGTCCGCTGCAATGGCTATGCTCTCGCCCGCCTGCACGCTGCTGCCCACGGGTTTGAGCACTTCCTCCACCTGCCGATAGACAGAGAGGTAGGTGGTGTGCTGCACCATGATGGTGTAGGTGTTGCCAATCTCGTAGTTGGCAAAGACCACCGTGCCCGCCAGCACCGAGGTGATGTTCTCGTGCTTGGGCGTCTGCACCGCCACGCCGTAGCGTTGCTCCTCCGCCGAGAAATGCTCCACCACTACGCCGTGCGCGGGACGGAAGAAGGTGAGTATCGGCGTAGTGTTCTGCACATCAAACAGTTGCAGGTTGTCCTTCTCTTTGGCTTCGTACTGGGCTATGAACTCCGCCGTGGCTTCGCTCTTCGCCTCGAGCAGTTGTTCGCGCATGATGAGTTGCATGGAGTCGAGACGCTGCACGGTGTCGGACTGCACCTCACCAGCCACCACCTGCTTGATGACGTCCAGGTACTGCCGCTGCAGGTCGAGCGACGTCTGTATGGAGTCCACACGCGCCGACTCGATGACCAACTGCTTGCGGATATTCTCCGAGTAGCCGGGGAGGTAGTTGCGTATGGGGGTGTAGAGTATCACTAATGAAAACAGCCCCAGCGTGAGCAGGAACATCGCCGCCAACAGGACAATAGCCCCCCACCCGCTGAGGTGGGTGGACCATTGTTCCGTCCACGTGTCTTCGTCGAGGATACTGATGCGGTGCTTGTCGCGCAACCGCCGCCACCAACTGTCTTTCTTCTTTTCTGTCAATGTTGAATGGTTGAACGGGCAACCCAACACCGCCTATCCTATAACCAACCTATAACTATACTCTAACAAAACAGGCGATGTTGTCTGCACCTTATTATTAACTAATCAAGGATGGTACAACCCGTGCACGGCTTGAGTTGCTTGAAGAAGTCGTTGCCTTTGTCGTCCACGAGGATGAATGCGGGGAAGTTCTCCACCTCGATTTTCCAGATGGCTTCCATACCCAACTCGGGATACTCCACGCACTCGATGGACTTGATATTCTCCTGTGCCAGGATAGCAGCCGGACCGCCAATCGAACCGAGGTAGAAACCGCCGTGCTTCTTGCATGCATTGGTTACATCTATCGAGCGGTTGCCCTTTGCCAGCATAATCAGGCTGCCTCCGTGGTCTTGGAACTCGTCCACGTACGGATCCATACGCCCTGCCGTGGTCGGACCCATCGAACCGCAAGCCATGCCCTTAGGGGTCTTGGCAGGACCTGCATAGTAGATAGGATGGTTCTTGAGGTATTCGGGCATCGGTTCACCGGCATCAAGGCGTGCTTTGATTTTTGCATGGGCGATGTCGCGACCCACGATGATAGTGCCGTTGAGCGAGAGGCGGGTACCTATCGGGTACTTGGTCAGGATATTGCATACATCGCGCATCGGCTGGTTGAGGTCGATACGTACGGCATCGCCCTCGCCTGCATTGCGCAACTCTTCGGGTATGAGGCTGCCCGGATTGTTGTCCATACGCTCAATCCAGATACCGTCTTTGTTGATTTTGCACTTGATGTTACGGTCGGCGGAGCAACTGACACCCAAGCCGATAGGGCAACTGGCACCATGGCGCGGCAGACGTACCACACGCACGTCGTGCGCCATATACTTGCCGCCGAACTGTGCACCGAGACCTATTTTGTATGCCTCTTGCAGCAGTTGCTTCTCGAGTTCGGTGTCGCGGAAAGCACGCCCCGTCTCGTCGCCCGTGGTCGGCAGACTGTCGTAGTAGTGGGTGGATGCCAACTTGACGGTCAGCAGGTTCTTCTCCGCACTGGTGCCACCAATCACGATGGCGATATGATACGGCGGGCAAGCGGCTGTACCGAGGCTTTTCATTTTATCTACGAGGAACGGAATCAGCGTGCCGGGGTTCTGGATACGCGCTTTGGTCTCCTGGTAGAGGTAGGTTTTGTTGGCACTACCGCCGCCTTTGGTTACACAGAGGAAACGGTATTCCATACCCTCGGTAGCCTCGATATCAATCTGCGCAGGCAGGTTGCACTTGGTGTTCACTTCCTCGTACATCGACAGCGGTGCATTTTGCGAATAACGCAGGTTGTCCTGCGTATAGGTGTTGTAAACACCGTGGCTCAGCGCCTCTTCGTCGCAGTAGCCTGTCCAGACTTGCTGCCCTTTCTCTCCGTGAACGATAGCCGTACCCGTATCCTGGCAGAGCGGCAGTTGCCCCTTGCAAGCCACTTCGGCATTGCGCAGGAAGGTGAGAGCCACATACTTGTCGTTGGCACTGGCTTCAGGGTCGCGCAGTATCTTGGCTACCTGCTCGTTGTGGCTTCGGCGGAGCATGAAACTCACGTCGTGGAATGCCTGCTGCGCCATCTGGGTGAGGCCTTCGGCTTCCACTTTCAGGATAGGGTGTCCCTCAAACTCGCCAACCGACACATAGTCTTTGGTCAGCAGATAGTACTCCGTTTCATCTTTACCGAGTTGAAACATCGGTGCATACTTAAATTCCATATCGTTTTGTATTTTTATATCCCAATTTTGTATTCAACTTTCATTAGTCCCGATGGGACTCACATCAAGTCTGCAAAGTTACAACTTTTTTTACAGATATGCAAATGCAATTGGAAATGATACTGCAAAAGCATGGATTTTGCGCCAAACAGGCCGGCGTGAGCCGAGGTTGGTGAGTGCATCAGTATAGTACGGAATATGTGATAATCAGTAAGTTACGCTATATAAAAGCCGCCAACCAACTTGCCAACCAACCAACCTTTTTCTAAAATATATACACACCCGCCTGCGCGTACAGGGGTATAGAGTTTGCAAAAAGGTTGGTTGGTTGGCAAGGTTGGCAAGGTTGGCAACGGCTGCAGATTTTTTTTTGGGGGGGGGACGACGCAAGCAATTGATAATTAAGAATGGAGGCTATCTGTACATTGCCGGATAGCCTCCATCTTATCAAAAACAAACACAAATAGTATCTGTTACATCAGTTTCTTGTACAAGGTGCGGAGGGAGACCTGCTCGGAAATCATCTGGTGCAGTTCGTCGATAGGTACGCGCTCCTGCTTCATCGTGTCGCGGAAACGTACGGTGACGCAGTTGTCCACCAAGGTATCGTGGTCCACGGTGATGCAGAACGGTGTGCCGATGGCATCCTGACGGCGATAGCGTTTGCCGATGGAGTCTTTCTCGTCGTAGTTGGTGTGGAAGTCGAACTTCAGCATCTCCACTATCTCGTGTGCCTTCTCGGGGAGTCCGTCCTTCTTGACCAGCGGCATCACGCACGCCTTGACGGGTGCCAGCATAGGGGGCAGGCTGAGCACTACGCGGGTGTCGCCGCCTTCGAGTTTCTCCTCCCGGTATGCCGCGCACATCACACTCAGGAACATACGGTCCACGCCAATGGAGGTCTCGATGACATAGGGCGTGTACGATTGGTTGAGTTCGGGGTCGAAGTACTCAATCTTCTTGCCGCTGAACTTGGCGTGCTGCGAGAGGTCGAAGTTGGTACGGCTGTGGATACCCTCCACCTCCTTGAATCCGAAGGGCATCTCAAACTCGATGTCCGTGGCTGCATTCGCATAGTGCGCCAGTTTTTCGTGGTCGTGGAAACGGTATTTCTCGTCGCCGAGACCGAGTGCCTTGTGCCATTTGAGTCGGAACTCCTTCCAGTAGGCAAACCACTTCATCTCCTCGCCCGGGCGAACAAAGAACTGCATCTCCATCTGCTCGAACTCACGCATACGGAACACGAACTGACGCGCCACAATCTCGTTGCGGAAAGCCTTGCCAATCTGCGCGATACCGAATGGAATCTTCATGCGTCCCGTCTTCTGCACGTTGAGGAAATTGACAAAGATACCCTGTGCCGTCTCGGGGCGTAGGTAGATGGTCATCGAACCGTCCGCCGTGGAGCCCATCTCGGTTTGGAACATCAGGTTGAACTGACGCACGTCGGTCCAGTTGCGGGTGCCGCTGATGGGGCAGACGATTTCCTCGTCGAGGATTATCTGTTTCAGTTCGGCTAAGTCGTTGTCATTCATTGCCTTGCTGTAACGCTCGTGCAGTGCGTTGCGCTTAGCAATATGCTCTTTGACGCGCTCGTTGGTCTGCTTGTAGAGTTCCTCGTCGAAGTTGTCGCCGAAGCGTTTGCGTGCTTTTTCCAGTTCCTTTTCAATCTTCTCGTCGTACTTGGCGATTTGGTCTTCAATCAGCACGTCGGCGCGGTAGCGTTTCTTGGAGTCGCGGTTGTCGATGAGGGGGTCGTTGAACGCGTCCACGTGCCCCGAAGCCTTCCAGACGGTGGGGTGCATGAAGATGCTCGCGTCGAGACCGACAATGTTCTCGTGGAGCATGGTCATGGATTCCCACCAGTATTTCTTGATGTTGTTTTTCAGTTCCACGCCGTTCTGACCGTAGTCGTACACGGCACTCAGACCGTCGTAGATCTCGCTGCTCGGGAAGACGAAACCGTATTCTTTGCAGTGAGCGACCATCTTCTTGAATGTTTCTTCCTGTGTTGCCATACCTTAAATATATAAATTGTTTGCGGGCGTCTTGAAGTGGCACATATCAATATGCCCCTCAAAACGCCCGCAAAGTTACAAAAAAACTACGGATTACCCAAATTTTATTTCTTCACTATCTTGCTGCCGCCGAGTTCCATCTTCTGTTTGATGACACGGGGGTTGCCGCGGTAGGATATTTTGCTTGCGCCGGAGGCTTGTGCCCATAGTTCGTCCTGCACGTTAATCTCCGCCTCGCTTGCGCCTGCGCAATTGATGTGCATGGATTGTACGATGAGGTCTTCGGCGTCAATCTCGCCTGCCCCATTGAGCGTAATATCCGCCTGAGTAGCAGAGCCTTGCATATCCAGTTCGGCACCGCCGTTGATATTCACGGTCAGCGTCTGCACCGCCATATTGAGGTCCACCTCCGCCGCACCCGAGCAATCCACGGTCAGTACGGGTTGGCTTAGCACGCCGATGTTCTTGACCTCGCACGCGCCTGCGCTGCGTATCATCCGCAGTTCGGGCACGGTGACATCCACCTCCAGTTTGGTGTAGCGCACGTTCTGCAAACTGATATACAGGACACTGTCGCGCACTTCGGTGGTTACCTTGTCGAGGTTGTTGCAGTGCAGGAGCAGTTGCTGTTCGGGAGCCGTGTGCACACGCACCTCAGCCGCGCCCGTGACGCTGATAGCGTTGAAAGCAGGCATATCGCGCGTCTCGGATGCCAGTGCCTCGTGGTCGTCATCGTCGTCCCACATCTCGTTTATCAAAGGGGTGAGGTCGAGTCCCATCTGCACAGCCTTGACAGAAAGTGTGGCAGTGCCGACGATGGACAACGCCCACAGTATCAGCGTAATCCACCAGAAACGCGCTTTGGGTCCGCGGCGGGTTCGCATATAGGACACGATGCTGCAGATAATCATCACGATAGGCAGCACGATGGCAGCCAGTCCGCAGATGATGAACAGCGCGGTCAGCCATGTGGTGCCGCCAAACAACTCGATGCCCATAAACGGAGCCGCCCCGATGATGCCGATGCTCGCTCCAAACAGCCCTACTATCAGTGCGATGAAGCCAGCCAGCAGCGGCAGCAGTACAGGCAGTGCCATGACGGCAAGCAGCACCAATACGGTGATACCGAACACGCGCCAGCAGCCCGAGTTGTCGGCTTTGCTGTTCTTGACGCGCGGGCGTTTGTTCTCGCCGAAGTCCGACGGGGCTCCAATGCGTGCCTTGACAGTATTGACAATATCCATGCTGATGACCTGTATGTTCTTGGCAAACAGTGCCTTGGAGAAGAGTTCCGCCATGCGGGCTTCGAGGTCGGACATGACATCGTTCTTCTCGTCGATAGGCAGGCGCAACTCGATGTCGTGCAGGTAGTCGCGCAGTTCTTGATAGGCATCGTAGTCGATGTTGAAGGCGATGCCGTTGAGGTTAATCGTACGTGTCTCTTTCATTTTGCTTATGCTTTATTGGTTCTAAACAATGGGTCGGCATCGGTGTAGGGCGTCAGTGCCTCTCCTGTCGGCTCGGAATTGATAATCGTATTGATGGACGTGCTGATGGCAGCCCATTCCTCGTCCAGTTGCCCGAGGAGCGTCTGTCCTTCGGCCGTCAGGCGGAAGTACTTGCGCGGCGGTCCTCCGGGCGATTCTTCCCAGCGGTAGTCCAACAGACCGCTGTTTTTCATGCGCGAGAGCAGCGGATAGACCGTGCCTTCCACCACCAGCAAGTCGGCTTTGTGCAGCACCTCCAGTATGTCGGATGCGTATGCCTCCTTTCGGCTGATGACCGTCAACAGGCAGTATTCCAGCAGCCCCTTGCGCATTTGCGATTTGATGTTCTCAATCATTTCTTCGTTTCCTTTGCGAATGTCGGTTGGCAGTTATTGCCCGCCAGCCCGTCATTCGCGGTTATTGTCAGCGATGCCTATTCGCAGTTGGTATAATCAGGCATGAGTATCATCATTACGATGTACAACAGCACGCCCGGGAAGCCTGCGGTGAACAGCGTCAATGCGGCATAGAGCACGCGCACGACGGTTGCATCCACGTCCAGATACTCTGCGATGCCTGCGCACACACCGGCAAGCATCTTGTTGGATGAACGATGAAGTCTTTTCATATTGTTATTTGTCAGTTGCCTTTGTATCAACGACATCAGTCGTCAATACGCAGGAAGTTACCTTGTTTGTCGAACTCCAAATCCAGCGAGTTGTTGAGTTCCACTTTCAGTTCTCTGCGGTCAATCTCGTACTTCACGATGAATGCTCCGGCGAAATGCTCAGCCACGTAGGTGGTGATTTTCTCGGGTACGATGCCCGCAGGCACGGCTTTGGTATTGCAATCCACCTGTTCCAACGAGCCGTCGTGGTCGAAATCAATCTCTGTGCCGTCGGTCATTCGCACGTCGTAGTCGTTGTGCAGTCCGTCTTTCTCCATCTTGACAAACGATATGTCCGCAGCATTGAAATAGGTCTCAATGAACGTTTGTGCCTTTTGTGGCAGTTCGTTGAACTTTACCAATTGGGTCTTCTCTGCGCATGCACTCATGCACACCACTACACTTGCCATTGCGGCGATAATCATTCTTTTCATCTTTTTACCTTATTATATTAGTTACACAATAGTCACACACATTGTTGTTCTTCCTCCACACCATCTCCATTCTATTGAGCCCCTCCCTTGGAGGGGTTGGAGAGGTCTCCCCACATCTTATTTATTTCTCCACATCACACCTCTTCTGTTGAGCCCCCTATCTGAGGGGGTTGGGGGAGTCTTTAGGGGTCTTATTGAGGTCTCCCTTTCTCTTTTTCGGCTGCAAAGGTACGACAATTCTATGTACTATGCAAAGCAAACTACATTTTTCTGCATACTTTTCTCATTTTTGCAAAGTCCACATTGCAAAATACCCCTGTGCTCATCTGTTTTTGTTACCATTGCCATGTTACAGTAGTCCGATCCCTCTCCATTATGTAGTTTTTGTGGAACCATTTCTGTATTTATAATTTTTCAAATTCTTGTCTATTATCCCTCTGTTTAACCTTGAAATATGCTCGAATAATTAGTATGTGATTAGTACGAACTATGTTGAAAAAAGTGATTTATATGAGTAAAAAAGTGATTTA
>ERZ808278.690-NODE-690-length-19304-cov-4.113305_pt1 | contig 19304 bp, 12 predicted proteins | sample MGYA00521239_ERZ808278 | MGnify/ENA primary metagenome ERZ808278 (study PRJEB31516, sample SAMN03275600) | gut metagenome | biome: mammalia-associated habitat; material: feces | host: Papio cynocephalus | place: Kenya | collected 2012-07-17 ... | reverse complement strand
AACGGAAAGTCCGTGAGCGTTTTTGCATCTTTCGATACATCTTCCGCAAAGAATACATTTTGAAGTATCTCTCTTAACGGACGGCGTAAGCTGGTCGACCGTAACGGGAGTCATTTCTCCCTGATACATATCGTCCCTTGCGCCGACGAGCTGTGCGACGTGCAAAAGTTCGCATTTGCCGTTTTTATCGCACTGCTGACAATTTTTGTTGTGATTGGAAAGGAGAAGCTCAACGGAGCATCTTCTCGCCTCAACCGCTTTGGGAGAAGAAATGGTTATTTCCATTCCCTCCGCAACGGGATATACGCACGAAGCCACGAGCCCTCTCGCGCCGGTTGCCTCAACGAGACAAACTCTGCAAGAACCTCTCGAACATTCGCCGTGATTGAACGCGCAAAGCGAGGGAATCTCGTAACCGCAGGCTTTCGCCGCTTCGAGCACGGTCATACCGGCTTCGACTTCGTAAGGTACGCCTTCGATTTTAATATTTATTTTAGCCATAGTTTATCTTCCTCCGCTTACTTTTTCTCGACTGCGCCGAATTTACACGACGCTATGCACATTCCGCACTTGATACACTTCTCGGTATCGATAACGTACGGTTCTTTTCCGACGACGCCGTGAATAGCGTCGACGGGGCATTTTCTGGAACAAAGACTGCACTTCTTGCACTTATCGGGGTCGATAGCGTAAACCATAAGCTTTTTGCAAACGTGCGCGGGGCAACGCTTGTCAACGATATGGGCTATATATTCGTCCCTGAAATGCGTGAGCGTGGAAAGAATGGGGTTGGGCGCGGTTTGTCCGAGAGCGCAAAGCGAGTTGCTTCTTACGTTCGCGGCAAGTTTTTCAAGCGCGTCGAGGTCGTCCATAGTAGCCTTTCCTTCAACGATTTTGGTGAGAAGTTCGAGCATTCTCTTCGTGCCGATACGGCAGGGCGAACATTTTCCGCAGGATTCGTCGTAAATGAATTCCATATAGAACTTCGCGACGTCTACCATACAGTTGTCTTCGTCCATAACGATAGCTCCGCCCGAACCCATCATCGAGCCCTTTGCAACGAGGTTGTCGAAATCGATTTCGGCGTCCAAATCGGCTTCGGTAAGGCAGCCGCCGGACGGACCGCCCGTCTGAATGGCTTTAAACTTCTTTCCGTGAGGAATTCCGCCGCCGATGTCGTAAATAAGTTCGCGAAGAGTCGTTCCCATAGGAACTTCCACGAGACCTACGTTGTTGATTTTTCCGCCGAGCGCGAAAACCTTCGTGCCTTTGGATTTTTCCGTGCCGTGCTTGGCGAACGCTTCAACGCCCTCTCTCAAAATGTAAGGAACGCAAGCGAGCGTTTCAACGTTGTTCACAATCGTGGGGCACTGCCACAAACCTTTGACCGCAGGGAACGGCGGACGAGGACGAGGCATACCGCGCTGACCTTCGATAGAATTGAGAAGGGCGGTTTCTTCGCCGCAGACGAACGCGCCCGCGCCGAGACGGATATGTACGCGGAACGAGAAATCCGTTCCGAGAATATTGTCGCCGATAAGGCCGAGTTCTTCGGCTTGCTTTATGGCGATTTTAAGCCTGTTTACGGCAATGGGATACTCCGCTCTGACGTAGAAATAACCGTTTTGCGCGCCGATGGCGTAACCGGCTATCATCATACCTTCGATTACGGCAAGGGGATTACCTTCGAGAATCGACCTGTCCATAAACGCGCCGGGGTCGCCCTCGTCGCCGTTGCAGACGACGTATTTCTCGCCGTCGGGTTGAGCGTAAGCGAACTGCCACTTTCTGCCGGTGGGGAATCCGCCGCCGCCGCGGCCGCGAAGACCGGAATCGAGTATATCCTTTATAACGTCCGCTCTATCCTTTTTAAGAGCGTTTTCAAGACCTTTGAACGCGCCCGCGCCCAAAGCCTCGTCGATATTTTCGGGGTTGATGCTTCCGCAGCCGTGCAAAGCGATACGAACCTGCTTTTTATAGAAAGTTATTTCGTCCTGCTTGCTGATTTTCTTTTCGGTAACGGGGTCGACGTACAAAAGTCTTTCAACGATTTCGCCGCCCTCAATATCCTTTTCCACTATTTCGGCAACGTCCTCGATACTTACCATTCTGTAAAGAGTGTCTTCGGGATAGATTTTAACGAAAGGACCTTGCGAGCAGAAACCGAAGCAACCAACTTGGTTTACGGTAACTTTGTCGCCGAGGTTCTTCTCGGAAATAAGCCTTTCGAATTCGGCTTTGATTTCGGCAGAATTAGAGGAAAGGCAGCCCGTTCCTCCGCAAAGAACGATATGTCTTCTTCCGTCCGAACCGGTGAACTTCGAGTCCATACACTTCGAGCATTTCTCGATTTTAGAGTTCAGTTGAGTAAAATTCTTAATCTTCATTTACGTTTCCTCCCATCGCTCTGTACTCTTCGATTACGCTCGGAACTGCGTCGACCGTCATTTTGGGATAAACCTTTCCGTTTATCGAAACCGCGGGAGCAATACCGCACGCGCCGATGCAACGAAGCGCGTCGAGCGTAAACAATCCGTCCGCGCTCGTTTCGCCGGGTTTAACGTTCAAAATTTCGGAAAACTTGTCGATAACCTGCTGCGCGCCTTTAACGTAGCAAGCAGTTCCCAAACAACAACCGATAACGTATTTTCCCTTCGGCATAAGCGAAAAGAAAGAATAGAAAGTTACGACGCCGTAAATTTCCGCGACGGAAATCCCCGTCTTTTCGGAAACGAGCTCCTGAACTTCAAGAGGAATATAGCCGTATTCCTTCTGAATGTCGCTCAGAATCATCATAAGCGGGGTTTTTTCGTTTTTGTATCTGTCGCAAATCGCGTTGATTTGCTTAACCGCCGCCTCCTGCAAATGAGCCATTGTCAGCCCTCCTTTAAGTGAAAAAATAGAGTTTCCTTTAATGCCAGCCAAAATAACAATAAAGGATTTTTTGAAGTTTTGTCGAACTATAAATCGCTTATGTCGACATTCACTACGTATTATACTAAATTTGCATAACGGTGTCAATCGATATAACAAAAATATTATATTAAATAAATATATTTTTATTGTTTTTCGGGGGAATTTTTATAAAACGAAATAAAACGGAATAAAACCGAAATAAAACCGGGATTGCTTTTTAGGAAACTCGGATTTTAAAATACGCGCCCCGAAGCCGAACGGCTTCGGGGCGCGCTTACGTTATTTTGTTGATATTCGCTTTATCGGAAAATAGTCCGTTTCGTTTATCGCTTAACGGAATTACGAGCTCGATAAATCGCGTTTTTGCCGTTTAATCGACTTATAGCAAGACTTTTGCTTTTTGTTCGACCAAATTTCAACGCTTTGTTCGGCTCGGCTTTACTATACTATGCGCTCGGCTTTTCCACGCCTATTCGGCTTGCCTTTGCCATATTACGCGATTAAATTTTGCCGCTTTTATTCGGCTCGGCTCACCACTTTTCCATCGTTTCGATTTGCTTTTTGCAAAGTTCAGCGAAATCGTCGAGTTTCATCTTTCCGATGTCGCCGACGCCTCTCTTTCTTATCGCAACCTCTCCGCTTTCGGCTTCCTTTTCGCCTATTACGAGCATATACGGAACTTTTTCAAGTTCGGCTTCTCTGATTTTCTTGCCGATTTTTTCGGGACGAAGGTCGTTTTCGGGACGAAGACCCGCGTCGAAGAGCTTTTTGTAAACTTCTTTGCAATATTGCTCGCTCTTCTCGGAAACGTCCATAATTTTAACCTGAACGGGCGCAAGCCAAAGCGGGAATTTACCCTCGAAATGCTCGATTAAGATGCCGATGAAACGCTCGATTGAACCGAAAACGACCCTGTGAATCATAATCGGACGATGTTTTTCGCCGTCCTCGCCGACGTATTCGGCGTTAAATCTTTGCGGCAACTGGAAGTCGAGCTGAATCGTTCCGCACTGCCACGTTCTGCCGATAGAATCGGTTAAATGGAAGTCGATTTTCGGGCCGTAGAACGCGCCGTCACCTTCGTTCACAACGTAAGGAAGTTTAAGCTCGTCCAAAGCCTCGCGAAGAGCGTCGGTTGCGTGTTCCCAATCCTCGTCCGAGCCGATGCTGTTATCGGGACGGGTTGAAAGCTCGACGTGATATTTGAATCCGAAAAGACTGTAAACCTCGTCGATTAAACGAACTACGCCTTTAATTTCGGGCGTAATCTGCTCGGGCGTCATATATATGTGCGCGTCGTCCTGCGTGAAGCATCTCACTCTCATAAGGCCGTGGAGCTGGCCGGAACGCTCGTGACGGTGAACGAGTCCGAGTTCGCCTATTCTCATAGGCAAATCCTTATAACTTCTCGGTTCGAGCTTATAAATAAGCATTCCGCCCGGGCAGTTCATCGGCTTGATTGCGTAATCCTCGTCGTCCACTTTCGTGGTGTACATATTTTCTTTATAATGGTCCCAGTGACCGGAGGTTTCCCAAAGCGTTCTCGAAAGCATAATGGGCGTCGACACCTCGACGTAACCCTCTCTGCGGTGAATTTTTCTCCAATAGTCAATCAAGGCGTTTTTAACGACCATTCCGTTGGGAAGGAAGAACGGGAAGCCTTTGCCCTCGTTTAAAAGAGCAAAAAGTTTAAGTTCTTTTCCGAGCTTGACGTGGTCGCGCTTCTTTGCCTCTTCGAGCATCGTGAAATACGCTTCCATATCCGCTTTTTTGAAGAAAGCCGTTCCGTAAATCCTCGTAAGCATCTTGTTTTTCTCGTCGCCTCTCCAATACGCGCCCGCAATGGAGGTGAGTTTGAACGCTTTAATCAAGCCCGTGGAAGGAAGATGCGGGCCGCGGCAAAGGTCGGTGAAATCGCCTTGCTTATAGAAGGAAATAACGCTGTCCTCGGGAAGGTCTTTTATAAGCTGAACCTTATAAGGCTCTTTGTATTTCTTCATAAGGGCGATTGCGTCTTCTCTCGGGAGCTCGAATCTCTCGATTGCAAGGTCGGCCTTGATGATTTTCTTCATCTCTTCCTCGATTTTGGGAAGGTCGTCCATCGTGATGGGCGTTTTGAAGTCTATATCATAATAGAAACCGGTGTCGATGGTAGGACCTATCGCGAGCGAGCAGGTGGGATAAATGGATTTAACCGCCTGCGCGAGAACGTGCGAGCAGGTGTGGCGGTAAATATTGAGGGCTTCCGGGTCTTTCGCCGTAACGATAACGACCTCCGCGTCCTCTTCGAGAGCGTAAGAAAGGTCGACGAGTTTGCCGTTTACTTTCCCGGCCAGCGCGTTTCTCCTGAGCCCTTCGCTTATCGCGGAAGCAACCCCCGCGACGGTTGTTCCCTTAGGAAGCTCCAAAGCTTTTCCGTCAGTCAACGTAATTTTCATATTGTTTCTCCTTTTGTGATTCCGTAGGCAAGCCAAACCGGCCAAAACGCGGCGTTTTCAACCAAAACACGGCGTTAATCGACTTATAGCCCGACTTTTTTAAATCAATCAAGCTTTTCGGGATAATAAAAAATCGCCCTCAAACAAACGTTTAAGGACGAAAAATATCTTTCCGCGGTTCCACCTTAGTTGCCTTACCGGCCTCTTTATTGCCCGTTTCGGGAGGGCGCGCCCCGTTCTGAAAAAAGCGGTTTCGCAAACGTTTTATCCTACGCGGCTCTCATCGCCCCGCGCTCTCTGTACGGCTTATTCGCGCTACTTGTCTTTTTCTACGAACATTTAATTTATAACTCTATTATATACCCCGCCAAAATTTTGTCAACTGTTTTTCCGCATATTTTTCTTATTACTTCTCCGCACCCGTTTTAAACGAAATCCTTCCGCCGTAAAAATCGCGCAGATATTTTCTGTCGGCTTCGGGAATTTCCGAGCCGACTTCCACCCTTCCGCTTGCGGAAAGAATCACCTCGCGGAGAATTTTCCCTTCCGCGCCGCCCGGAAGCGCGGGCAAAAGCCTCGACCTTTCGAGAAGATTATAATTGCCGTCGTAAACCAGCCCGTTGCGGACTATCGCCTTTTTCCCTCGTTTTTCGCCGATGAGATACCTGACGAAATCCTTTAACTGTCCGCTCGTGAACACCGACGGAATATACCCGACTATTTCTTCCCATTTGCGTTTTAACGGTGCGAGCCGAAAATTGAAGATTCCGTCCACGGCGTAATGTTCCAGAAGCCTTTCCTTTTTCACGACGAACCTTTTGTCCTCGTCTATATCTGCGGCAATCAACGCGCTATATAAAATTTCCTTTTCAAACGGCATCAAGCCCGACGCCGATATTCCTTTTTTAAAGTAACGATATTTATACCCCACCGCGATAACGTCCGCGATTCTGTCCTCAATCTCGCTTCTCAAATAATCCGCGTACCTTTCCGGCGCGCCGATTTTAAGCGTGACGCGAGCCTTATCTCCCGAATATTTCAATTCCCCGCCGATTTCTCCGACCAACCCGAGAAGAGTGTTCCCGACGTATTCGACGCCCGACGCTTGCGCCGCGGCGTCCGATACTTTTATTATTCTCATAGTTATAGTGTATGCTAATTCTGCGGTTTCATTCTACCGACGCGCGGCATAATCCGATAGAATAATTTATACGTTTCCGAGAACAGCACGCAGGTGGAACAAACGCCTATCACTTTGAGCCACAGCCCCACGGGCATCGGCTCGGTTTTGAAAAATCCGCCCAAAACCTGCGTAATAAGTATTTGAAAAGCAAAAGTTACGCCGAAAACGATAAGCATAAGCTTATTATTTCCTATCGACTCAAAAATACTTTCGCCCGAAAGTTTCCTGCAATTAAAGGCGTTAAAGAGCTGAAATATTACGAACATACAGAACAACGCCGTGGGCAGAAGCTCTCTTCCCGCGCGCAAAAAGTCGAAAAGGTATTCCAGAATAATTATCGTTGCCATATACGCGCCCTGAATTATTATGCGAATCAGCATTTTCGGCGTTACAATCTCGTCCGTTCGCTTGACGGGGCTGTATTTCAAAACCTCCGAGCCGCCCTTTTCAAGCCCGAGCGTGAGCGCGGGCGGGCCGTCCATAATTATGTCTATCCATAGAAGCTGCACGGCGTTGAACGGACTTACGAGCCCGAGAGCAAGGCTTATGATTACGACGAGCATTGCCGTGACGTTTACCGTGAGCTGGAAAGTTATGAACCTTTGAAAATTCCTGTAAATGTTCCGTCCGAAGGACACGGCTTTTACTATCGTCGAAAAAGAATCGTCTAAAAGCACGATGTCGCTCGCCTCTTTCGTTATCTCCGAGCCCGAACCCATCGCGATTCCTATATCCGCGTGCTTTATGGCAGGTGCGTCGTTCACTCCGTCGCCCGTAACCGCAACGACCGCACCCGTCATTTTCAACGCCTCCACGGCTTTCAGTTTCACCGACGGAGTACTTCTCGCGATTACGCCGATATTGCGCATTTTATCCTTCAAAACTTCGAGCGGCGTCGCCTCGATTTCGTCCGCCATAACCACCTGCGAAGAGGAAGTTATAAGCCCCGTTTCCATCGCGATTGCCGTGGCGGTTTCCGCATTGTCGCCCGTCATCATCTTAACGTCGATGCCCGCGCTTTTGCACGCCGCAATCGATTTTTTCACGTCGCGCCGGACGGGGTCGGCGATAACCGCATAACCGTCGTAAACGAAACCGCCTTGCTTAACGATTTCCTCAACCGTCATTCCTCCGCGCGGGCAATCTTTTCTCGCAAACGCAATAACTCTTTTCCCACGCCTTTGAAACGAACTTATCTCTTTAAGCAATAACTCCGCTCTTTCGGAAACGGTCGTAAGCGGAAGCACGCGCTCCGGCGCGCCTTTCAAAAAAACTATATCCTTTTCGTTAGAGCGATAGACGCAAGCCATATATTTATTGTCCGAATTAAACGGTAAAAACCCGTCTATAAGTCGTTTATCGCGCACTTTTTCATAGTCAACGCCGAGTTTTAAAGCATACTTCAACAACGCGCCCTCGGTTGCCGAGCCGAAGGCTTTCATATCGCCGCGGTCGGATTTAAGCACCGCTGTGGAATTCACGGCGGAGTTAAGCAACGCGTATTTTTCGGAAGCTTTCCCGAATTCGCAGTTAAGATTTTCAACGCGCATATCGTTTTCGGTCAGCGTTCCGGTTTTGTCGGAGCAAATAACGCTCACGCACCCCACCGTTTCCGCCGCGACGAGTTTTCTTATAAGCGCGTTGGACTTTGCAAGCTTCAAAACGTTGAGCGAAAGAGAAATTGCCGCCGTCGTGGGCAGACCTTCCGGCACTGCCGCAACGATTAAAACTATCGCCTCGATAAACGCGTCCTGAACGGAAAAAAACGAGAGATTTTCGGTTGCCGAAAGCCGTAAAATCGAAAGAATAAACGCAATTCCGGCGGAAATCGCGCCGATAATCGTAACTTTTTTGCCGAGTTTCGCAAGCTTTTCGTTAAGCGGCGCGTTCACCGCCCCTCCGCCGAGTTGCCCCGCGATTTTGCCGAGTTCGGCGTTATCCCCAACCGCCGTTACAATCATTTTTCCCGTGCCCTGACTTGCGAATGTGCCTGAAAAAACGCAATTCTTCCTTTCCGCAAGCGGCGTTTTATCGGTCATTTCGCAAACCGCTTTCGTCGCCCTGTTGCTTTCGCCCGTCAAAGTGGATTCGTCCGTTTTCAGGCCGTTACATTCTATCAATCTGCCGTCGGCAACGAGCTTATCGCCCGTTTCGATGAGAACCACGTCCCCAGCGACGATTTCCTCTTTCGGAATAACCGTAACGCGCCCGTCCCTTATAACCTTTACGCTGATTTTATCGTAAACCGCCCCTAAAAGCTCGAACGCTTTTTCCGAACGCCCTTCCATATAAACCGTAAGGCAGGCGGAAATCAGAATGGCCGCCAATATGCCCACGCACTCGTAAACGTCGCTCGAACCGTTTTTTATGAATTTGCCGAGGTTCACACCGACGGTTATCGCCCAAGCAAATTCGAGGATAATAAGCGTCGGCTCGGAAAGGGCCTCTAAAAACCTTTTGAAAAGCGACTTTTTCTTTTTTGCCGTAAGCTCGTTTTTCCCGAACTTACGCCTGTTTTTTTCAACCTGCTCGCGTTTTAAACCCGCGCTTTCGCTCGTTTGATAGTAACTTTCGATTTCTCTTATTTTCACGGAATGCGCGTTCATATTATCCTCGTAACACTTTATTCAATAATATATATTTCGGCAAAGCGCGCTTTATTCTCGTATTTCTGGTGTTGTAAGCTTTATTCTCGCATTTCAGCAAAGTAACCGAGTGAGATTGGCGTTAGAACCCGTCAAAACGCAATCGCCTGTGGCCACCAAAGCGGGCAAAACAAAAAACTCTTCGCGTTTTTGCGAAGAGTTTCGTCTACTTCAAGTTTTAAATTATAAAAGAGGAATCGTGGAAAGATAAACTATATCCTTTCTTTCGGCGGCTTTTCCCTCGGCGAGAACGAACGCTTTTTTCGTGATTATTCCGCCAGCTTCGTTGACGAGTTTTTCAAGCCCCAAAAGACTTTCGCCCGTGGAAACGACGTCGTCCACGATTCCAACCTTCTTTCCTTTAAGCAAATCTATATCGTGTTTTGAAAGGAAAAGTTCCTGCGGCTTGCCCGTGGTAATCGACGAACCGTACTGAACCCCGACGCCGTCCTGCATATAAAGTTTGCGGCTTTTTCTCGCAACGGCGTAAAATTTATGTCCGAGTTCTCTCGCGCAAACGTGGCAAAGTTGCAAGCCCTTGGACTCCGCCGTTATCAAAACTTCGCAGTCTTTAAGATGCTCGGCAAGCTTTTTTCCGCAATGCTCCGTCATATCCACCGCGCCGTGAAGATTGAAAAACGCAATTTTAACGCCGCTCGGAAGGGGAAGAATCGGAAGGTCCGCTTTGAAGCCCTGAATATCAATCGTAAGAAAATCGCCCATAATTTTACCTCTTATGTTTAATCAACAAATATTATGATAACACTTTTGAAAGTATTTTTCAACTGTTGAGAGGCAAAAAACGCAATTTCCGAGAAATAATTGATTTTTGCCTTTCCGCACGCTATCATTTTTGCCTTTCCGCGCGCTATCATTTTCGGCTATCGGAGCAGGTTTTTCGCCCGCCGTTTGCAGGCGTAATTTTTGTCTTTATTTCGTTCTTTTCATCTTCACGATTATCGTCGTATCGCCCGAAATCGCTTTTTTATCAACGACGACCGAACGACCGTCCGACGAAATCAAAAGCTTCTTTCCGTCGGTTTTTTGGCCGCTGAGCGCCGCGTTTGCAATTTCCGCGCTCTCAATTTCCGCGCTCTCAATTTCCGCGCCGTAACCGACGTATTTAACCGTAATGCGGAAGCCGTTATAAGGCGTTTCTATTTCGGCGTCGACATATTCTTTCGGCACGCACGGGGCGATAACTACATCGTCCAGAGTGAAGTTTAAACCGAAAACCCAACTATACACAGCTCTTTCAAGCATCGCCACGCTGCCGGTTAAGAACGAGAAACCCGCTCTGCCGTAAAACGACGGTACGAGATGATAGCAATTTGTGATTGCGTAAGGCGCGGAGCAGGTTTTTTCGGGCGAATGTTTATTTGCGTCGAGCGGCATTGCGTAACCCAGAACATCTGCGATTTCCTCGTATCTTCCCGCTTTGGCAAGAGCTCTTACCAAGAAGCACTGCGAGCCGTGATTGTAAACGCTTCCGTTTTCGGCAAAATACGGTTGAAAATCGCCCGTTCCCATTTTTCCGATTCCGTCTATAAACTTCCCGCCGAGCGGTTTTGAAAAAAGTTTGTAACCGTCCGAAGTTTTAAGTTTGCTTATTTCCGCAAAAACGGAGTCCTCTTTTCCATTAGCCACGCCGCTTATCACGGCGTAAGCGTTTGTAGGAACGTACACTCTTCTCTCTCCGTCCTCGTCCTTTTCGGAGAACAGCCAGGTGCCGTTATCCGTATAAACCGCATCGTAATATTTTCCGTTAAACGACGCCTTATTTATGGCGTTTATCAACTTATAGGCGGACTTATCGTATTTTTCGGCTTCGTTTGCCCGCCCCGTTTTTTTGAGAATCTGCGACAAATAGCCGAGGCACATAACGAGTTGGCAGGACACCATAACGCTTTCGCCGACGCCTTTTTTGCCTACTCCGCTTAAACAATCGAGCCAGTCGCCGCCGCGCATTTTAACAAGCCCGTGAACGCCGAGAGCGTCGTCCGAAATGAGATAATCCATTCCCTTTTTAAGGTGCGTCAAGCCCGTTTCCTTTTTCTCGTCGTCGAAGTAAGGATATTCTTTTTCGAGAATCGAATAATCGTCCGCATAAGCGAGATAATCGTAAACGTATTCCGTAAAGAAGCAAGCCGAATCGACGAACTCCCTTAAATCGAACTTCGTTCCGCTCCCGAAGGGAACTTGACGAGGATACCAGCCGTCGCTTCTTTGCTTGGAGAATACGTTTTCGATAACGCCCTTGCACGCCTCCTTGTCGTAGCAAAGCATACCCTCGAAATCGTTCGACGCGTCTCTCACGCCGCGCATTCCCGTCGGCCAACCGCGGTCGAGCGAGGACACCCAATACATTTCAAGCGGCAAAAATCCATTTATGAACCTGTCGAAATCGGCCTTCCCCGTTTTCACACGCCTGACGGAAAACAGCTCGTCGTACTTCTTTTCGACGTTTTCAAGCTCTTTTTCCTGTTTTTGCAAATCGAAATACCTTTTCGAGGCGGCTATGTCCTCCGAAATATTCTTCTCGTCGTCGCTGACGGCGAACACCTGCGTGAACGAGCGAGCCTCCCCCGCCTTCAACGCGAACGAGGAAAGCGTTGAAACGCACTGCTTGAACGCATAGAGAACGTCCTCGGTTTTTCCGCCTATTTTATCCGGTATCACGCTGAAATTTTTAGTTGCGGAAACGAGCCTTTCAAGGCTTAATTCGCGGCTGTCCGCCGTATCGCTTGCAACGACGGTAAGATACCTTCTTTCTTCCTTTTTGCCCGCAACGCTGAACTTCGTGGTTAAAAACGCGTTTTTATCTTCCAGATATTCCGTCCTCGTGTACCATTCCGGCTTATCCCACGGAGCCATTAAAAGTTCGTTCAGATAAGGAAAACAACATTTCAAAACCTTATATTGCTTATCTTCCTTGCCGAGATTTTCGATTTTGACGTTCATTATAAAACGCTTGCCTTTTTCGGCAACGTAAACCTCGGTTACAACCTTCGTTTTTCCAAAAGTGAGGCTATAAGTCGATTTTTCGGGCAAAAAGTCAATCATCACCGAGTCGGAGCGAAGCGCGTCGAAGTTACCGAAAACGTTTTCGCCGTCCGAAATGCAAACCTTTACGGGCGAACCGAGTTCCCTTTCTTCCCTCTTGAAAACCGCCTCGCCCACGGGCGGATTTATTTGCGCGGTTATCACGCCGTACTGGTCGACTTTGACTAAAATCTCGTCGTTTTTATATATGTATTCGTAATTTCCCGCGTCGGGTAATTTTTCTATTTTATACCCGCCGAGTTTTTCGCTGAATTCTCCGTATTTTTCAATCATAATGCGCTCCTGCAATCTTTTTTCGTAATTTTCGTTATTAACGCGGTTTTCGCGTTTTTCGTTAAACCGAGGCTTTCAACGAAACCGTTATTCAACGAAACCGTTAGCCGAAAACTCGCAACGATTTTCGCAACGGAAACAGTATAGCATAATTCCGAATTATTGTAAACGTTTACGAGCAAAAAAACGGCCCGCAAGAAAAGGGTTACGAACCGTTTTTCGTTTTCCGCAAAAGTCGGCTTATCACTCCGACATAATACTTTTAACGGAAATTCTTTTAATTTTGAGCGAATAAAGAAACGTGACCGTTTCGTAAGTAACGACGAATAACGCCAGCGTTATAAGGCATCTCCCGAAGTCGAAAGCGTATTTCGGCACGTTGCCGATTTCCGCAAACACCACCGAAACCATCAATCGAAGCAATCCGTATTGATACGCCGTGCCAAGCGCAAAGCCGACGTAAGAAATCGGGCGATACGCACCCAGAATATAACGGCTGCAAGTTTTGTCGTCGTAACCGAACACCCGCATCATCGCAATCGTTTTCGCGTTGCCGAAAACCACGCTCGAAAGGGAGAGAAGTAAGGTGACGAAGGCGAGAATAAGCCCGATTGACAAAACCATTACGGCGAAAGTTTCGCTCGCAAGCTCGTTCATCGAAAAGGACATCTGCACCATCGCCGAAAAGCAAAACGCCGAAAACGCCACGAAGAAAACGAGCGGCTTGCGACTTTTAAGCGTTACGCCGCGCAAGTCTTTCAAAAACGGCTCGCCCTCCTTTCCGTCCTTGCCGATTTTAACTTTATAACGCTGTTTTTCACGAAGCAAATCCAGCACCGGACTTTTCAGTTTCAGGTAAGCGAACAACGTCGAAATCGCAATGAAAACAGCCGTCGGCGCGCCGATAAGGGAAAACGCAAGCGACAAATGAAATTTCGGGGTTAACGCCGGCAAGTTCGGGGCTTGTTTTTGATAAAACGTCGGAAGATAGAAATATCCGACGGCAAAACCCAACGCGCAACCGACAAGCACGGGAAGCCCGAACACCCAAAAATGCTTTGAAATTTTCGCTTCGGAATAGCCTATGGCTTTGAGAATTCCCAACTCCTTGCCGTGCGACGAGACGTAATTTTTAACGTAAAACAGAAGCATAACCACGGAAGTTATCACGAGGCAACCTCCCGAAACGCCGGCAACCACCCTACCCATAAGCACCTGCGCGTTATACAAAGCCGCTTCCGATTCCATCGTTATTTCACTCTTTATAGCCGCAAGGTCGACGTTATAGCTCAAAAAAAGCGTGCAAACGAATGCGGCGCAACAAGCGATAATCGATATGCCGAACAGTTTTGCGGCGTCCTTAAATCCGATTACCATAGCTCTACCACCCGATTTCGTAAGCGGTTTTCGGGTTTTCGTTGACGTAAAACTCCGCTATTTTTCCGCTGTTTAAACCTATTACCGTATTTGCCGTTTCGGCAATATTTCCGTTGTGCGTAACCATAACGACGGTAAACCCGTATTCGTTATGCAGTTTGCAAACGTAATCGAGCAGTTGTCGCCCCGTTTTTTCGTCGAGCGCGCCCGTGGGTTCGTCCAGAAACAACGCTTTCGGCTTTTTCGCAAGCGCGCGGGCAACCGAAACCCTTTGCTGTTCCCCGCCCGAAAGTTCGGACGGATATTTGCCGAGTTTCGCCTCCAATCCGACGGCTTCGATTATTTCCTTGTAATCGCCGTTCCCGGCAAGGTCAGCCCCCATACGAACGTTTTTCTCGACGGTCATATTCGGAAGCAGATAATACTGCTGGAAAACGAATCCGATATTATCTTTGCGGAAGTTCGTAAGTTCCTTATCGGAAAGTTTCGTAATATCGACCGAATCGTATAAAATATGCCCGCCGTCCACACGTTCCAACCCCGAAAGGCAATTTAAAAGCGTGGATTTTCCCGAGCCGGACGCACCGAGAATAACGACGAAATCCCCGTCCGCAATCTGCAAATCGACACCTTTAAGCACCTCAGTTTTGTTTTCGCCGAAGCCGTACGACTTCGTTATCCCATTCGCGTCAATCATTTTAAGCTCCTCCCCGTTTCATACCGAAGTTTCAACCCTTCGTAGGCGTCCGTCAACGCCCGACTTATAAACGCCTCGTCCCAAACGAGATAATTCGTTGCAATCATCGCCGCAATTCCGTGCGTGTAAGCCCACATTTCAAAATAGAAAGTTTTCGCTTCTTCCTTGTCTATTTTGACCTGTTTCCCGATAATTTCGATTAACGCGTCCATTTCCTCGGGGTCTTCCTTTATTTGCTCCTGCGAGCGGTCGCGCATAAAAAGCAACTTGAAAAGTTCTCTTTCTTCCTTTGCGAAACGAACGTACGCCATTCCGCTTGCCTTATACGGAACGTATTTTCCGCTTGCAGTCTCCTCGCTTCTATACGATTGATAAAGCTCGTTCGCCGCGTTTATAATCGCACTTTGAACCTCCGCCATATTGCTGAAATGGCTGAACACCGGCCGCGACGACGCGCCGAGTTTCTCTCCCAACGCGCGCGTGGAAACCGCGGCAAAGCCTTTTTCTCTCGTTAAATCGAGCGCGGCTTTCACGATTTCGTCTTTCGTAAACAAAAAATCTCTCGGCATATAAAACCTCTTTAAAAAATTGCAGGCGTAGCGTTACACCTGCAATTTTATTATATTCCGACTTTATTCTTTTGTCAACACTTTTTTATAAATCTTTAAAAGTTAATCGATTGCGCCTCAAAAGTTAATCGATTTCCGCCTCGATAACCCTGATTCGTATCACTCTATTTCTGTCGACTTCGTTTGTTTAATTACCGAATCAGCGTCTAAAAGCCACTTTATTTCCTTTGGTTTCAGCTCGATAATCGACTTATAGCCCCACTTATCGTAAAATTCCGTGCATTGAGGCTCGGCTGTGGAATTTATAAGCGCATACTTTTCGCCGTTCGCATAATAATAGGCGTCCACGCCGGAATTTTCGGAATAAACGATTTTTTTCTCGTCTTCTTTTCCGCACGCCCACAAAATCGCATTGTAAATAAGCCTGAAACTTTCGTTGCAGGAAGCCACGCCGGAAAGATAAACGCTTCGCCCCTTTCCGTATTCGTTCACGGCCAAATCTATATGCCCCGCATTCTGCCAGCCGTAAGGATAACTCTCGTCGTAACGCATTTTTATAACGCTTGCGGTGAGCGGATACATACCTCTCACGTTTGAGTTAAAAGCGATTTTCGTCATATCCACGCCGTCGGTTATAAAATGATTCCCTATCGGCTTCATATCGTCGCGTTTTTCAAAATGGCGGAAGTTACATTCCTTTTCCACGCCCAAAACGTCGGAAAGCTGAATATATCTGCCCTGATATTGATAACCGCTCGGTTCGCCCACGCCGACAAATCCACCGCCGTTATCGACGAATTCGCGAATTTTAGCCGTAAGCTCGGGGTTTTTCCAGCATTTGTCACCCTGAAAGGACGTGCCGGGAATTCCGTCGGAAACCAGAACGTCGTATTTATTTAAGTCGCCGTTTATAACGTCGTCAAAAGAAATAAAATCGACGTCTACGGGCAAAATCGCAAGCGCGGTGAGCATTGCCGTGTAATAAAACCCGTCCTGACGAGGGTCGTCGACGAAAATTCCATTCATCATAAAAGTATCGAGCCTGCCCCAGTACGAGATAACGGCAACGTTCGCCTTCGTGAAGCACTTATTTTCGCCGATATTTTCTCGTATGCTCCTGAACTCGTCGCAAACGTTTTTAATGGCAACTTTCAGTTTTTCGTAATTTTCTATCTGCTTTAAATATCCGCCGAAGCCTATGCGGTCTATCGGCTTTTTCATAAGTCCGCGGCGAATTCCGTCCCAACACGAATAAAGTATCTGCGTACCACGTTCGTCGCCGGGGCATTCGTTCGGGAAAAAGTAGGGATTAAGCCTGCCTTCGGTAAACTTTACTCCTTTTATATTTGCAACCTGTTGCGCGTAAATCGCGCTCGAAGGCGCGCCAACCACTCCGTCGAGCCCGATAGACGGGAAATAAGGAGAATACGGCTCTACGCCCACGCGGTGGTCGCCATCGAACATCAACGCTTTTTTGCCGTATTTATGGCATAAATCGACGAATTTCTTCGCCCGTTCGGCGCATTTTCTCTGAACGAAATCGACGTATTTTCTCATCGTTTCGTCGGGAACGGTAAACCTGTTGGAATAATATCCGCCGCCGATGAGATTTTCAAGCGTCATTTTTTCGCCCGTTTCTTTTTCAAACAAATCGAACATCGCGGGCGAAGCGGTCATAGCGTAATTATGCCAATCCCATATCCTCTGCTTAATCCCCGTGACGTTCACTATAAGGAAATTATAAAAAAACGTGGTAAACCGCACCACAGTCACGTCGGGGTTCTCTTTAAGCCACTTTTCCATACGGAAAAGCATATGCTCTAACGCTTCGGGATAAACGGGGTCTAAATCCACGTCTTTATCGCAAGTCCAATTATTGACGTGATAATTATAAATCTGAACGGGGTCCCAGCAGTTTTTTGCAAAGAAATTAACCGTGTATTCGTGATATTTCTTTGCGCTCGTTATGCGAACGACGTCGTTCCCGAGATATTCCCAATCTTCGTGAATTTGCCCCGTGGTTCTGTCTATAACCTGCCAGAACTCTCTATACCGTTCGGCGTTTACCGAAAAAGCCTCCTTGAAAGTGTTTTTCAGAAGGTCTATTTCCAGAACGTCCGATTTTGCCGTATAACGCTCGGAAATAAGAGCGGTATTCTGCCAGTATTCGGGATGCGCCTTGGCGTACTCGTGGTCCTCGCGCACGATAAAATACGCCTTGTAAACGTCGGTTTTGAATTGCTTCACGTCTTTCGGAAGAGAAACGCCGTCGCAATCTCTCACGGCGTCGGCGTTCCAGTACGTTATAAATTTTTTAGTTCCCTCAACGTACGTTTCGTCCGTGGGGATAGTCAATCTGCCTTTTTGCATAACTGCTCCGATAATTATTTGCCTATAAGCACGGCGCGGTCGGTTTTAATCGATTCGTCCGCAGCGAAAACGGTGAGATGTCCGTTTATACTGTCCGATATATCCGTGCAGGAAATCGAAGGCTTTTTGCCCTCGACGTAATTTATAAAATCCGCAACGAGCCCGCGGTCGCCGCCGTAATGCCCGCCCGTTTCGCCGAATTTATCCTCAAACGAAACTTTTTCTTCGGTAAAAAAGTCGGTCGTTTTGTCGAATTTTCTAAGGATAAGTTCACCGCTCGGGTCACCCTCTATCTCCCCTTCCGTTCCGGAAACGAAAATAGTGCGAGTCGGCTTCATCGCACCTAAAACGAGCAGGTGATTTGCAGTGCTTCCGTTTGAAAATTTAATCGTCACGTTCTGATGGTCGAGCAAATCACCGTCGCATTTAAAAATACACCTGCCGTGCGGATTGTAAGTTTTTAACGATTCGTATTTCTCTTCCGTGGTAACGTCCTGCCAGTTTTTACCCGTGCATTGCCAGGGATACCAAGGCAAAACGGTGTTTTTTACGTACGTAGCTTCCGCTTCGTACAAGCATTTATCCCTTATCTCTTTCGGACAATCGACGAGGCATCTCTCGCCGCTTCCTTCCGGCGCGTTTTCTCTGTTGAAATAAGTTCTCGCCCCGTTGCTGTATACTTCGAGCGGCACGGCGGAATTATTCAGCCAGCAAATCAAATCGACGTCGTGGCAGCATTTTGCAAGAAGAAGGGAAGAACCGCATTCCTTTTCGGAATTCCACTTTCCGCGAATATAACTCACCGAAGAATGGTATGCGCCTACCCGTTCGCTCGTTGAAATACTCTGCACTTTGCCTATTGTGCCGTCTTCAATCAACTCCTTTATTTTCTTATAAAAAGGGGCGTATCTCAAAACGTGGCAGGTCATAAGTTTAACTCCGTTTTCGTCCGCCGTCCGTTTTAAAAGCAATAAATCCTCTTTGTTGTTTACGAGCGGCTTTTCGAGAAGCATATGATAGCCCTGCTTCAAGAAAGGCAAAGCCGTTTCGAGATGCAGTTTGTCCATCGTGCCGTTGATAACCGCGTCCGCGATTTTCCCGAGTTTTAAAACGTCGTCCATATCGGTGAAACACATATTTTCGGAAACGCCGAAATTTTCGCGCATATATTTCAATCTTTCGGGGTCAGGGTCTACGCACGCGACGATTTCGATTTGTTTCAGATTATCGTAACCCTCGTGGCAATATACCGTCGCTCTGTCGCCGCAACCGACGACTATCACTTTTATCTTCATAATATTTTAACCTTTAACTCCTCCGAGGCTCAATCCCTCGATAAGCGCGTTTTGATAAAACATAAACACGACGAGCATAGGAATCATCAAGACGACGCCGATACCCATCTGAACGTTTGGTTGCGACCGCGCGATATTCGTCGTTGAAAGGTATTTTCTGTATATAAACATATTAACCGTCCAATACTTTTCGCTTTGAATATACAAAAGCGGGCCCATAAGGTCGTTCCACGCCATAAAAAACGCCGCAACGGCAACATATAAAACTATGGGCATAACCAGCGGGAACGTTACCCGAAACATACGCACGAACAAATTAGCCCCGTCGATTTTAGCCGCCTCGTCCAAAGCCTTGGGTATTCCGCGGATAAACTGCATTATCATAAAAATATTCATAATTCCGCCGCCGAAAAAAGCGGGAATCGTCAACGGCAACAAGGTATCGTACCATTTTAAATCGACGAATATTTTATAAACG
>ERZ808278.689-NODE-689-length-19398-cov-29.410071_pt1 | contig 19398 bp, 10 predicted proteins | sample MGYA00521239_ERZ808278 | MGnify/ENA primary metagenome ERZ808278 (study PRJEB31516, sample SAMN03275600) | gut metagenome | biome: mammalia-associated habitat; material: feces | host: Papio cynocephalus | place: Kenya | collected 2012-07-17 ... | reverse complement strand
GGGATGCTTTGGGTAGCGACAGACAATGGTCTCTCTGTTTTTAACCCCAAGACAGAGGCTTTCAGTAGCTTCTCCAAGGATGACGGCTTGTTGAGCCCCCAGTTCTATTTCAATGGAGCCATTCGTAACAAGCAGGGCATCATATTTTTGGGCACAGACAGGGGAATGATGGCTGTGAAAGGCATCAATTTCTCCAAGCATATAGATGGTCAGCTTAAGTTTACGGAACTTTTGGTGGATAACCAACCCGTATTTGCCGGTAGCGATTATCTTGATGAGGATATTTCTATCGCCAAGAAGATACGTATCCATGAGAGTGATAAGTCGTTTACCCTCAATTTTTCCGCCCTTAATTATGGCAGTGAGACTCAAGGTGTCTATTTTTGCCGTATGAAGGGCTATGAGAACGATTGGGTTCAGTTGAAACCAGGTCAGCACAGTGTGAGATATTCTACTCTTCCTGCTGGAGATTATGAGTTTGAGGTGAAATATGCGCCATCGATAGCGGCGGCTCAGGAGCAGACGGTTTCTATCGCAGTCAGTATCACACCTTATTTTTGGAAGAGCTGGTGGTTTGTATCTATTATAATAATAGGTATCATAGCAGCCATCCAATATGTCTATTTCCGTAGGTTGGAGAAAATGCGTGAGCGAGAGGTGGAGGAATTGTATCGACCGATAGAGGCTGCCTTGAAGGATAGCGATGAGCCAGGCAAGTTGCAGAGTCGCATCCAGGCTATCTTGGAAAATCAAAAGCGTTATCAGGAGAGTCAACAGAAGACCATCGAAGCTGACAAAAAGCAAGTGGCGGAGCATACCAAGCCGTTTATGGAGGCTGTCATGGAGATTATGGAGAAAGAATATGGCGAATCAGAGTTCGGAGTACAAGTGCTTGCGGATAAGATGGGTATGAATCGTAGCGTGCTCAGCAAGAAACTGAATGAGGAGACTGGTTTGCCAACGGCTCAGTTCATCCGTAATTACCGCTTGGATGTGGCTAAGAGAATGTTGGAGGAGAACATCGCCGATCGAAACATCACCGAGATAGCCTATAGGGTGGGCTTCAATGACCCTAAGTATTTTACCCGTTGCTTTACGAAGCAATATGGTATTTCCCCTTCTGCATACAAAGAGACGCTTGATGTAGATTAAGCGTCGTTTCCTGTTTTTTTCATTTGTGCATACCTTGCCATCGAGGTGAGATATGCACTTTTTTGTTTCTTTTTGTTAAATATCCTGTGTAGGAACACAGAGGTGGAAAAGTATGTGGATTTAGAGAAAACCCTTTGTTTATGCGGTTTGTCCACCCATTTTTTGTTATTGTCCACCTACTATTATGTTATTAATTGTACTTTTGCCACCGAATCAATTAATAAGATTTTAAAAACAACCTAAAATATAAAAAACAACCTAAAAGCATTAAGTTATGAAGATTAAGAAATCTTTGCTTACATTCGCTTGTGCTATCATGGTGGCATTAAGTTTCACTGCTTGTGGTGATGACTGGGGCCGACAGGACGATCCTGCTGGTGGTCAGATATACCCATCTAAGCAGACAGTGGCAACTTATGACTTTGAATATTCAGAGGATAAGCCTGAGTATTCCGACATGATTAGTCACGACGAGGGTTGCGAGGTAGTCAAGGACGAAAGCCTCGCAAGTAATGTGTTGCACTTGAATGGAAAGGGTGGTGCTAAGATTGCCAATCCTTTCAATAGTGTGAAGTTGCAAAATGGTGCTGCCATCACTTTCGCAGTGAAGATTGATGCAGACGTAGCTGAGGACGGAACTGTCGCTGATGTTGATGTGGCTCGCCCTCTTATCTCGTTTGGCTCTGAGGAAAAAAACGGTGCTCGTTTCTATTTTACAGCCAATGGACAGATGGTTTACAGCAAACCAGGTCAGTTGGAGAGCTTGAACCTCAACGAGAACGACCCTGCTTCTGTGAAGACAGGTATTCTTACTCCTAACGAGTGGCACTTCGTTGCTCTTCAAGTTTCCAATGATGGTTATCAGTTCTATGTAGATGGTAAAAAGAGTCTTTCTGGCTATCAGACATCTACCAGCGCCACTTCTTTCCAGTACAAGACTTTGGTTGAGGCTATCAATACCCTACCTTATTTATATATAGGCGGTGAGAAAGAGCAGACTACTGAGGAAGATCAGACTGCTGATGAGACCAATGTCGTTTCTATCGACAATGTTACCTTGATTCGTAACATGATGGAAGATAAGGATTGGAACAAGACCGTTAGTGGAAATGGTGGTGATGTGTCTAAGAAAGTTTATGTAAATGTTGGTACTGAGGATTGTTCGGATGGATTCTTTGTTGTTAAATCCGATGCATTTGTAATACCTGAAGGCAAGACTTTCCATACAACATTTATAAATCATACATCTAAGGCAAACAATTGGAACAACTGGGTTTTGGCTGTTACAAATGATGTGCAGTTTGGCGGCGATGGATATGTAGAGTATGAGGTGCTTCGTGCTGATAATTACGGCTGGGGTACTTTACATAATGCAGACAACTTGACTTGTAATTATAACTGGGATACATTCAAGGATGATATGGATGGTGCAACCATAGATTTGACAGTTGAAAGAAATGGCTCTGATGTTAATATTACGGCGAAGACAACAACTGCTGCAGGAGTGGAATATACAATGTCTAATAAACTGGAAAATGTTCCAGAAGGTAATATACGTTGTTTCTTGACCGGTGAGCAAAGTTGGATTCAGATAGATCCAAATGAAACATTTGTTGGTAATGTTTATAAGTCTGGAAGCTATTTAGTCGGTGCTGCTGATTATACTTCAGGCTTCTTCTCTGAGAAATCTGAAATGTATAAGCTTGATTCTAACATTCCTGAAACAAATCCGTTTGTCATTCAGTTTGTCAATAGAACCGCTGGTAATGGAGCTAATTGGAATAACTGGGTGCTCTGTTGCTGTACTACACCTTTCGGAAGTGAAGGCTATTTCGAAAATTATGTCTTGAGAGCTGACGCTTATGGATGGTTTGGAGCAGGTGGTAATACTAATGAAAATTCTGCCAATTTGGATTTCACTATGACTCAGAGTTTCAACTTTGATAATTTCGTGAAAGATATGAGCGGTGCTACTTGCTACCTAGGATTTACTCGTAGTGGCAATTCTTTGACAATGAAGGCTAAAGAGACAACTTCTGCTGGAGAGGTGCTTCCTGCATACGAGTTTGTCTTTAACTCTTTGAAATCTGGTGATGCTTACATATTCTTGACCCAGGAGGCTGCTTGCCTAGATATCTTGAGAGTAGGTTATTTCCCTTATTTCGATAAGATTAATGAAACTGAATAACATAAACAGAATAAACAATGAACAATAACATATTGCATAAGTTATTCTTGACCCTGACACTGGTGCTCCTTACATTGGGAGCATCAGCACAGGTTACCGTAACGGGTAATGTATCTGATGAATCAGGCGAGCCTATCATCGGTGCTACTGTCATGGAAGCCTTGACAACCAATGGTGTTGTCACCGACTTTGACGGTAACTTCAAGATTCAGGTCAAGAACGAGAACGCTACCTTGAAGATTTCTTATATCGGTATGGTCGCTCAGAATATCCGTGTAGGCAATCAGCGTAATATCAAGGTTGTCCTCAAGGACGAGAGTCAGAAAATCAACGAGGTCGTAGTCGTAGGTTACGGTCATCAGAAGAAGGAGAGTGTGGTAGGTGCCATCTCTCAGGTTAGTTCCGACGACCTTTTGAATACTCCTACAGCCAACGTTACCCAGGCTATCGCAGGTAAGATTCCTGGCGTTGTTACTACCCAGACATCTGGTGCCCCTGGTGCCGATGACGCTACCATCAACATTCGTGGTCGTGCTACCTTCGCTGGTGATGGTGCTCCATTGGTCATGGTGGATGGTGTAGAGCGTGCTTTCTCTCAGGTCGCTCCTGATGATATCGAGAGTATCTCTGTATTGAAGGATGCTTCTGCCACAGCCGTTTATGGTGTACGTGGTGCGAATGGTGTCATCCTCGTTACCACCAAGCGTGGTAAGGATATGAAGCCAGAGGTTAGTGTAACAGGTAACTTCATGTGGGGTACTCCTACTCGTAAGCCTCATTACTTGAATTCTTACGACTCTGTAACTCTCTTGGAGGAGGCTTTGAAGAACGATGGTCTTCCTTCACAGTACTCTGCTTCCGACATCGAGATGTATCGCAAGAGCTGCGCCGGTGAGTTGACTGGTGCCGATGCTCTTCTTTATCCTAATGTAGATTGGTATGACGAGGTGCTCAACAACTGGGCTCCATCTCAGCGTTACAACGTCAGTGTACGTGGTGGTACGAAGCGTATGCGCTACTATGTATCTGGTGAAATGTATAACCAGGGCTCTCTCATCAAGAACTTGAGCCAGGATGCTTATGGCAATTCTTCTAGCCCAGGCTACAACCGTTACGCATTCCGTGCCAATATGGACTTCTTCCTTTCTAAGGATTTGACATTCAGTGTCAACTTTGGTACTCGTTTCGAGAACCGTCATGGTTCCAACACCAACGAGAGCTCTACCAACTATGATATCTTTGCTCGTATCAACCATACTCCAGGTTGGATCTTCCCTGTATCTTACGAGGTACAGAATGGTGAAAGCACCAAGACTCTCTATGGTGGTACAGCCGTTTATCAGGACAACGTAGTGGCTGCCCTTGCCAAGGGTGGATACTATCGTGGTACCAATACCATCAATGAGACCAACTTCATCGCCGACTACAAGATGGACTGGTTGACCCCAGGTCTCTCTGTACGTGGTATGGTTTCTTTCGACTATGATTCTTATTACAAGAAGACATTCGGTGCTGCTTTCGCAACATACGAATTGAACGATCGCGCCAACTATACAAGCGCTGATGCTTATACCAAGTATAATGTAGATGGCGACTTGGCTTATAGCAAGGGTTCTTCTACCACTTATAAACTTTATATGGAAGGTCAGATTAACTATGCTCGCAAGTTCGGCAAGAACGATATTACAGGTATGGTTCTTTACAACCAGAACGACTACCGCTACAACTCAGATTTGGCTAAGCGTTACCAAGGTCTCGTAGGTCGTGTTACCTACGGATGGGACGATAAGTACTTGGCTGAGGTCAACGTAGGTTACAATGGTTCTGAGAACTTCATGAAGGGCAAGCGCTTCGGTTTCTTCCCTGCATTCTCTCTCGGTTGGCGTATCACTCAGGAAGAGTTTATGAAGAGTACGCAGAACTGGTTGAACAACTTGAAGCTCCGTGCATCTTACGGTGAGGTCGGTAACGATGTATATACCGTTGGTGGCGTGGCACAGCGTTTCCTCTATGAAGAGAAGTGGAACCAGATTGGTAACGACTACTACTTTGGCAATAAAGGTCAGACGGGTATCTACGAGAGCCAGTATCCTAACTATGGTGTAACATGGGAGCGTGCCAAGAAGTTCAACGTAGGTTTGGAGTTTGGTTTGTTCAACGGTATGTTGACAGGTAACTTCGATTACTTCGTAGAGAATCGTAACAACATCTTGACAGAGTACTTGAGCCGCCCACAGTGGGTAGGTGTAACCATGGCAGCCGGTAACCTCGGTAAGACCCAGAACAAGGGTTACGAGTTGGAGCTCCACCACTTCAATCACATTGGCAAGGACTTCACCTATAATGTAGGTATGACCTTCTCTCATGCAGCCAACAAGATTAAGAACATGGACGAGCCTGCTTACAAGACCGCTTATCGCAAGCGTGAGGGCCATGCCATCAACCAGTACTTCGGTTTGGTATGCGAGGGCTTCGTAACACAGGCAGACCTCGACAATCCTAACTTCCCAGTTTCTACTTACGGCAACGTGAAGGTAGGTGACTTGAAGTATAAGGATATGAATGGCGATGGTTTCATCGACGATCGTGATGAGACATTCATCGGATACAGCGATATTCCTGAGAATACATACGCCTTGACATTGGGTGCTAACTACAAGGGCATCGGCTTCGAGGTAATGTTCCAGGGCGTTGACCATGTATCTCGTTACTACGACAGCGATGCAATGTTCGCCTTCCAGAACAATGGTAAGGTAAAGGATATCCACTTGCAGCGTTGGAATCCAAGCTTGAGCGAGGCTGAGAATTTGGCAAATGCCAAGTATCCTTTGCTCCACTACGGAAGCAACGGCGACCACAACCAGCGTCAGAACTCATTCTTCTTGAAGAACGGTGCATTCGTTCGCTTGAAGAACATTGAGTTGAGCTATACCCTTCCTAAGGAGTTGATCAAGCATGTCGGCATGAGCAACTGCCGCTTCTATGTCAATGCCAACAACTTGTTTACATGGGATCATCTTGATGACTTGGTTGACCCAGAGAGCAACGGCTCCAACCGTTACCCACTCTTGAAGACCGTCAACGTAGGTTTCAATGTTGTATTCTAATTCAAGAACATTCAAAACGAATCTAAAATGAAGAAATATAGTATATTTGCTTTGGCACTCGCAATAGGAGCGATGACGCTCACCTCATGCGAAGATGCCTTCGGCAATTTCCTCGACAAGCAGCCAAGCAACGAGTTGACAAAAGCTGAGGTGTTGGGTAGCTTCACTCTCTTGGAGCAGAACCACAACGATACTTACAACTTCTTGCTTCATGGTGCCAACCGTGTCAATAACTCTTGGCTCGATGCTGCTACCGACTTGGCTGAGTCAAGTATCGGTACATCAGGTACTCGCACTACCTTTAATATTGGTAACTACTATGGTGGTGGCGGTGCCGCCGAGCTGACATCTCCTTGGGAGAGCCGTTATCGTGGCATTCGCAAGTGTAACATCACCATCAATACATTGGAGCAGGACACAGAGAACAAACTTCGCCCTGTTGACCTCTCTGAGGAACTTTACGCAAGTCGTAAGGCAAATTACATCGCTGAGGCTCGTTTCCTCCGTGCTTACTTCTATTGGGAGTTGTTCCTCCGCTATGGTCCAGTGCCATTGGTTACCACAGAGCTTGACCCTAACGGCGACTTGCTGACTGGCTACACCGAGCGCCCTGACCTCAAGACCTTCATGGATTACCTTTTCAAGGAGGTAAAGGAATGTGAGGCAGGATTGAAGACATACGCAGAGACTACCGATGAGACATACGCTGGTGAGGTGAACCAACCAACGGCTCGTGCGCTCTATGTTCGCATGATGCTCTTCATGGCAAGCCCTCGTTATTCAGCTCAGAGTGGCATCACTTGGCAACAGGCAGCTGATGCGGCAAAGGGCTTCATCGACGAGTACGGTGAGAACTATAAGTTGGAAACGCGTACTAATGGTGGTGTCGCAGCTTACAACAACTCTTGGTTGCTCAACTCATACGCAGACAAGAACCCTGAGATTATCTTCTTCCGCAATGATGTGGCTATCGGTTGGGCAGGTATCTCTACCGATACTCCTGTAGGCGAAGGTGGCCAGGGTGGTCTTTGCCCAAGCCAGAACCTCGTCGATATGTATGATATGGAAGATGGTACTGCTCCATTTACTCAGTATGATGCGACTGGTGCGCCAGTCTATGTGAACGGCAAGCCAACTGTCAATGAGGAGAGCGGTTATACCGACCAGACGATGTGGAAGAACCGTGACCCACGTCTCGCAGCAACTGTACTTTATCAGGGTTGCGAGTGGGGACAGGCAACCAGTACCAAGACCAATGTCATCGACGTGGTTTATGGACATCGTGACAATCCTATCGGCAACCAGAACGCTACTCCAACAGGTTACTATGTACGCAAGTACATTCCAGAGACCATTTTGAGTAGTAACCACAGTGGTACAGCCAAGCGTCTTTGGAGAATCTTCACTTACAGCGAGATTTTGATGAGCTATGCTGAGGCTTTGAATGAGGCAGACTTCGCTGGCAATTACGACAAGGTTTGCAGCTTGCTCGACCAGATTCGTCATCGTGGCGGCATCATTGGCAATGTGGCTGACCGTGCAGACTTGAAGAACCAGACAGCCATGCGCAACTTCATCCACAAGGAGCGTACCATCGAGTTCGCTTTCGAGGAGCACCGTTGGTGGGATGTACGTCGTTGGAATGTTGCTGGTGAGGCTCTCGGTCGTGACATCTATGGTGTCAATGTAGCAGCTGATGGTACCATCACCCGTAAGGTGGCTCAGAACCGTAAGTGGCAAGACAAGTTCTATCTCTATCCAATCCCAGAGACAGAGGTTTGGAAGATTGGTCAGAGCTTCCAGAACGATGGTTGGAAAGAATAACGCTTTTAAAGAAACAACAGTATGAATAATATTCAGAATATATATAATAAGGTGTCATCATCAAGCAGAGTCTTGATGGTGAGCGCACTTCTCTGTGCCGCAAGTTCTTCTTTTGCACAGGAGCAGGTGCTCAAAGGCCGAATCGTCAACAGCCAGGGTGACCCAATCCCTGGGGCTGTTGTCAACGTGGCAGAGGAAAGCCGCATCGCCTTGACCGACAAGGACGGTTACTTTACCTTGAAGAAGGTGAACCCAAGCGATGAGGTCTGCGTTTCAAGCATTGGTTACAAGAATGCACAGGAGAAGGTGACAACCTTCGATGGCTCTTACGTCATCAAGTTGGAGGATGATACCGACGAGATGGAGCACATGGCTCCAGTGCCATTCGGTGAGCAGAAAAAGAAAATCTTGACAGACTCTCGTTCCGTCGTTTCTGGCGAGGAGTTGCAGAAGCACCCTGTCACCATCCTTCAGAATGCCTTTACTTCTACGCTCAACGGTGTGGAGACATACGAGTGGTCTTCTGAGCCAGGTTGGTCTGAGAGCTTCCTCTTCATCCGTGGTATCCGTACCACCAACCAGAGTGCTCGTTCTCCATTGATTATCGTGGATAACGTGGAGCGTGACCTTTCCTTCCTCGATGCTTATCCTATCGAGAGCATCACCGTGTTGAAGGATGCCGCTGCTTCTTCTATCTATGGTATGCGTGGTGCCAATGGTGTTATCATGGTGACCACCAAGCGTGGTGCCGCTGGTAAGACCAAGATTGACTTCACCCAGGAGATTGGTTTCCAGACTCTTGCCAATAAGATGGAGGTGCAGAACTCTTACAATATGGCGATGACTCGCAACCAGGTACGCTACCTGAGCGGCATGGATCCTCTGTATTCGCAGGAGCAACTTGATAATTACAAGTATGTTTGCAATGGGGGTACATTCGCTGACGATGACATTCGCAAGTACCAGTACTTCAATACTTCTTGGGCAGACCAACTCTATCGTAGCTCAGCGCCACAGTACCGCACCAACTTGCAGTTGAGTGGTGGTAACAATCGTGCTCGCTACTATGTCAGCTTCTCTTATTTGCGCCAGGAGGGTATGTGGAATACCGAAGGTACCGAGATGAACAGCGGCTATAGCACGCAGCACGTGTTGAATCGTTGGAACCTCCGTTCCAACATCGACATCGACGTGTCCAAGTACTTGAACGTATCTCTCGACTTGGGTGGTCGTATCGACAACATCTCTCAGCCTACCGAGGGTGTGTTCAACCTTGTGACCTTCGGTGTAATCGAGGCTAACCCAATGGCTCCAACTCACAACCCTGATGGTAGCATCTATTCTTCATCTACCGCCAATAACCCAGTACGTTACTTGGGTGGTTCTGGTTTGGAGAAGAACCGTCGCCGCAACTTGTATTCTACCTTGAACGCGAAGTACGACTTGAGTCCTGTCTTGAAGGGCTTGGGCTTGTTTGGTACCATCAGCTTCGACGCTTACGAGACCTTCGAGTCAACCCAGACAGCCAACATGGACTCTTGGAACTACGATTGGGATAACTTGAAGGTGACCGATGTCAAGGACTTCACCTATACAAGATACACCACCAAGGCAGCGTTGAGTAACCCTTCTGCTAACCAGCGTGGTTACTACTACAACTTGAATATGTACGGAGGTATAAGCTATAAGAATAGCTTTGGCAAGCACAACATCGACGCACGTGCCTTTGCTCGCTACTATCGCAATGAGGAGGCGGGTTCCGACTACTCTTCACAGCAGAGTGCATCTTCCAACCGTTACTTGGCTTACAACTTCCAGGGTACATACGATTATGCCAACAGATACATCGCTTCCTTCAACCTCTCTCGCATGGGCTGCGACAACTTCTCGCCTGATGACCGTTGGGGAACATTCTGGGGTGCATCCGCAGGATGGGTGTTGACCGAGGAGCCTTGGGCAAAGAACAATGGCGTGCTCGATTTATTCAAGGTTCGCTTATCTTATGGTGAGGCTGGTCAGTCTAACACAGGTGCCGGTCGTTATCCATACCAGAGCATCTATGGCTCAGCCACAGGTTATGCCTTCGGTTACAATGCCACAGGTGTCGGTGGTTATGCTGAGACCAAGACGGGTAACCTCAATAGCAAGTGGGAAATCTCCAAGATGGTGAACGTAGGTTTCGACTGGAACCTTTGGAACAAGAAACTCTATGGTAGCTTGGATATCTTCCATGAGTGGCGTTCCAACATCCTTGTTAGCCGTTCTACCGTTCCTGAGACCATCCTTGGTGTGCCAGTAGCACAGGATTCTTATGGTAAGGTAGAGAGTCGTGGTTACGAGTTTGTACTCGGTCACCACAACAGCATAGGTAAGGACTTCAAGTATTACATCGAGGCACAGTTGACTTACAATACCAACCGTGTCAAGGATATCGACGAGACGACGCCAGACGTAGAGTGGCAGCGCAAGGCGGGGCACAGAATCTATGACAATACTTCTGTGGCAGACCTTTATGAGCAGAGCCAGACGGGTACCAACCGTGTGGGTGGCTGGAACATCTATAAGTTCGACCAGTGGGCTTCCGATCCTAACTTGATTGCAACTTCTCAGCAGGATGCTATCGACCATCCTGAGAAATACCCTTACAACAGCTTCTCCAATGGAGCGCAGCAGTTGGGTACGGCAGTCTTCAAGGATATCAACGGCGACCGTGTCATCGACTCCAAGGATATGGTGCCAGATTCATATACCATCATCCCAGAGTTGATTCCTACCTTCAACTTCGGTTTCGAGTACAAGGGCTTCGACGCTCGCATGATAGTGAACGCTTACCTCCGTCGCTCCGTATTCCTCTCGCCAGCTATCAGCTACAGTGGATGGAGTAACATGGGTACTCACGAGGTGACCAAGGCTTGGGGTTACTTTACCGACGATCCTACCGATCCTCGCAACGTCAATGCAACTTATCCTCGTCCAGTATATAACGGTTTCGACGCAGTAGATTCAGACCGTGCCACAGGTTCTTATCAGAACGACATCTGGGTACGCAATGGAAACTTCTGGTCACTCCGTAACATCGAGGTGGGATATTCATTGCCATCTAAGTTGATTTCCAAGTTGTGGATGACCAAGTGCCGTGTATATTTCAGCGCTTACAACATCGCCACATTCAGCAGTCTTCCTGATGACATCGACCCAGAGAAGCCATTGAGCTACTGCTGGTGGTATCCTAAGACAAAGTCGTTTACATTTGGTATCAATATTGGTTTCTAATCAATTTTATCAAAAAGAATTATGAAAAAGCTTTTAATCAATATATCGTTGGCAATGGTAGCTGTGGGAGGTATGACCTCCTGCAGCGACATCCTCGACAAGGAAGTCGATTTGACTTATACTGCCGACAACATCTATGGCAACTACGATCGTAGCCGTGGTGTCTTGGCTAATGCCTATACTTATCTGCCAGATGCTTTCGCTGGTTATACCAACGGCCAGTTCTTGGCAGCATCTCGCGACTGTATGACCGACAATGCGCTCTCTTACTGGAACGTGCATTATTATCACAGTGTGTTGAATGATTCTTACGATGCGAAGAACCATTATTTCGCAACCACTTATTGGACCAACGACCTGAAGGGTATACGTGTTTGCAACGACTTCTTGGAGAAGGTTCGTGAGGACGTGATTGGTAATGCGGCAAAGGCTGGTGATGACAATCATCTTTGTGACCGTTACAAGGCTGAGGCTCGTTTTATTCGTGCCATCCTTCATTTCGATATGATCGGCTGGTTTGGCGCCGTGCCAATCGAGGATCATGTCTTGACCAATGACGAGGCTGGTACTATCGGTCGTACTCCTGCTGCCGAGGCATTGAAGTGGGTGGCAGACGAGTGCACGGAAATCATCAATAGTGGTGCGCTTCCATTCCGTTACAGCAATGAGAATGAGAACTGGGGACGTATCAATGGAGCGGCTGTATATGCTTTGCGCTCAAGAGCGTTGCTTTATCGTGCTTCTGCGCTCAACAATCCTACCAACGACAAGAGTTGGTGGCAGGAAGCAGCTGATGCGGCATTGGCGTTTATCTCTGCCAACAATAGCTCAGCCAATCCTTACCATCTCTATACTTCTGAGGATAACGATCCTAAGAAGAATTACTATGAGTGCTTCACTACCACTCCTCACTTGAACCCTGAGTATATCCTCAGCCGTTCAGAGTGGAATACTCGTGAAATCGAGATGTTCAATACACCTTGTGGCTTCTCTGGTAACGTGAACTCTACAGGTCGTGTGAACCCAACACAGAACTTGGTTGACTCTTACGAGACCATCAATGGCCTTCCTATCGACCAAGACCCTACTTACGATGACCAGAACCCGTACGCCAACCGTGACCCACGTTTGGAGCAGACCATCTTCCACCAGGGAAGTATCTGGGGTGACAAGAGCCAGGACGAGGAGCGTGCCGTGGATGTATCTGTAGGTGGCAAGGACTATCAGGATCTCCATGGTGGTACCACAACAGGTTACTACTCTAAGAAGTTCGTTCACAACATGAGTTTCAAGAACCCTACAACTTATGTTACTGCTTGTCCTATCTTCCGCTATGCGGAGATTCTTTTGAATGCTGCTGAGGCATTGAACGAGGCACAGGGACCTGACGCTGCATATCAGTATGTCAATCAGGTGCGTGCTCGTGTCGGTATGCCAGCCTACAAGAATATGACGCAAGCCCAGCTTCGTGAGCGCATCCGCAACGAGCGTCGTATCGAGTTGGCATTCGAGGACCATCGTTTCTTCGACGAGCGTCGCTGGAAGTTGTTTGAGGGTAAGACCGCCGCTTCAGAGAAGAGTGAGCCACGTTACAAGCAGGTTTATAATATCTATAGCGTAGTGGTTACTCCTGACGAGAATCCTGTCTATACATATCGCAACGACAATACCCATGCTACTCGTGCTTTCTCAAGTCCTAAGAACTATTACTTCCCTGTGCCAGACGACACTTACAAGAAGGATCCTAACTTGGGACAGAACAAGGGATGGGAACTCTCTGAGGCAAAGAAGGACGAGACCACCGAAGGTGGAGCAACCGAGGGTGGTTCTACCGAAGGTGGCGAGACCACAGGAGGTGAATAATCTCCGATAGGAGGAAAGACAAGTAATCTTTGTCAACAATAACTATTATAACTTTTAAGGTGAGGTCTATGGCGAAAACACCATAGGCCTTCCTTGCTTTAAAGCTTCGCTTATAGAAGCAACAATCAGTAACAATAAAACAAATAACACAATGAAGAAACTTACATTATTGTCAATGTTGGGTTGCATGTCTCTCGGCATGATGGCGCAGACTGCCATCAGCGATGCCGACCTGCAGAATGCCTACAGCTCAAGGACATACAGTATGCGTGTGAGCTGTCATGACCCATCTATTGTGGTGGATGACATCTCCAACCCTAATAAGCCTATCTATTATATCTATGGTTCCCACCTGGGCAGAGGAAAGACTTATCAAAGCAGCAACTACCAGAATTGGGCAACCTTTAAGACAGGTGAGGAAAATTCAGGTACCAATAATAGCCTCTTTGCCGATGTGGATGGCAATGCCATCAACTTTAAGGATGCCTACAGCACCCATGCCATTAAGAAGGTGAAGAATTACAAGGGCGAGGAAGTGACTCTTGGCAATTTCGATGCCCATGCATGGCAGTGCGGACAAAATGCTGCGGGCAAGGCGAATACAGTTGCTGGAAACCAGTGGGCTCCAGATGTCATCTACAACAAGACCATGAAGAAATGGTGTATGTATATGAGTCTGAATGGCGACAATTGGTGTTCCACCATTGTTTGCTTCACCTCCAATAGCGTGGAGGGACCTTGGGTTTATCAAGGACCTGTGGTTTGCTCTGGATTCTCAGGACGTTTTGTACATAATGGCTATGCCAAGGCTGATGATTGGAAGAATACAGACTTGGCAATCGCTACAGGTTGCACTTCGCTTCCTGCTCGTTACAGTGTAACTAGCAAGGACAACTGGGGAAACTATTGGCCTAATTGCATCGACCCATGCGTCTTCTACGATGATGACGATAATCTCTGGATGAGTTATGGCTCATGGTCGGGCGGCATCTATATGATTCGCTTGAACAAGGAGAATGGTCTTCGTGATTACGAATATACTTTCCCATATCAAATCAATGGCGAGGATGCCACTCCAGGTGCATACAACCAGGCTTGTACCTCAGACCCATACTTTGGCAAGAAGATAGCCGGTGGATATTATGTATCTGGCGAGGCAAGTTATATCCAGAAGATAGGTAAGTATTACTTCCTCTTCTTGAGTTATGGCGGCTTGGATCCAGATGGTGGCTATCAGATGCGTGTGTTCCGTTCGGAGAAACCAGACGGACCTTACAAGGACTGCTATGGTACATCGGCTCTTTACAACAACTATGTCTTGAACTTCGGTTCTGGTGCTCGTGACAACCGTGGTGTTTTGTTGCTCTGCAACTACCAGTGGGATACCATGCCTGTAGCTGAGTTGGCACAAGGCCATAACTCTGCTTTCAACGATAACAAGGGGCGTTCGTTTGTGGTATATCATACCAAGTTTAATGATGGTTCGTTCGGTCATGAAGTGCGTGTTCACCAGCTTTTCTTGAATGACGAGGGATGGTTGATGGCAGCACCATACGAGTTTGATGGCGAGACTGCCACAAGCGAGAAAATCGCATCAGAGGCATCTATCGGCAACGATGAGATTCCTGGCGACTACCAGTTCATCCGTCATCAGTATAATCAGAACACAGCTGCCAAGGCATACGAGAAACCTGTGAAAATCAAGCTCAATGCCGATGGAACCGTGAGCGGAGGCGAGACAGGCAAGTGGGTTCGTAAAGATGGAACAGACTATATCACCTTGGTGTTGTCGGGTGTAACCTATCGTGGTGCTTTGGTGAAACAGACCATCGACTATACCAATATTCCAACTCTCGCTATCGTGGCTCTCTCTTCATCCAGTGGTAGCTTGACCATCGGGCAGAACAGCTTTACTTATCAGCAGGAAGTTTGGGCAGTGAAGGCTGATGCCAAGGCTGCCATCAAATACACACTCGACAAGAGTGTCATTCCTTTCCAGGATGGTGCTACATTGAATAGCAAGCCAACTTTGCCAACGACCGCTTATCTCGGCACAACCGTAACATGGAAATCAAGCGATGCTTCTATCATGACCGATGCTGGTGTTGTCAAGGGCAAGGGTAAGGTGAAGATGACCATGACCATCTCCAAGGATGGCTATGAGTATCAGAAGGAATATAATCTCAATATTGATGCGGATGCCGAAGAGACCACTCCTATCTATTATCCAGAGTCTGCACAGAAGAATACGACCAATGTTTACAATACCAACTTCTCTGCTGAATATACTTTGCAAGCAGGTAAGAAGATAGAGTTTAAGTTCTATAATTATACTGCGGCAACAGATAACTATAAGAGTTGGGTATTGGGTGTGTCTAACAAGGCTCATGGAGCAACTGGCTATACCGAGTACGTTATGTTGCGTAATGATAATTGGGATAATGTCGCTTGGGATAATGCAGGTTGTGTCAATGACTTCGACTGGACTACTTTTGTTGCGGACATGAATGGTTCTTTGGTTGATATGATTGTGGAATATGCTGCCAGTGGTGCATTCAAGATGACTGCTGTTATCACGAAGGATAAGAAGACTTACAATTATTCTTATTCTAAGACGATATCTGCAAAGCCTTCTCAGGTAAACATCTTCTTTACTGGTGAGAATTCTTACATTGATGGTTCTACTCTCGTACCTACAGGCATTGACTCTCCTGTCATTGTCAACAAGAAGCAGACTGATGGCAAATGGTACAACCTCGCTGGTCAGCAGGTTGATAAGAGCTACAAGGGCATTGTCATTGTGAACGGCAAGAAGTTTGTGAACAAGTAAGCTATTTGTGTAAAAAGTAGTTGTGTGTAATATAAAAAGGTATTGATGAAAATATCTCGATTGTTTTTAGGAGCGGCAATGATAGTTGCTGCTCCTTTTTGTATAGGAAATGGCTTGTTGATGGCGCAGAATGCTCCTCGGCAGTCTATAGTGGTAGATTCTCCTTTTGTCCACGACCCAGTAATGGCGTATGAGAATGGCATGTATTATCTCTATTGTACCGGTCATGGCATCACGCAGATGACTTCCGCCGACCGCAAGCACTGGGCATTATCCCAGGAGGGGATATTACGAAACGAGAAGATTCCTACTTGGACGCACGATAGTGTGCCAGGCTTCACCACTCATATCTGGGCACCCGATGTCATCAAGTACAAGAATAAGTGGTACTTAGCTTATTCTTGCTCCACCTTTGGTAAGAATACATCGGCCATCGGCTTGTTGAGCAATACCTCCTTATCTAATAAGGAAGGATGGAAAGATGAGGGCTGCCTTGTCGCCTCCAAGGGCGGAAGAGACAACTGGAATGCCATCGACCCGAACTTTGTCATTGACGAGAAGGGCAATCCTTGGATGACTTGGGGTTCTTTTTGGGATGGCATCCAACTGATTCCTCTAGACAAGAAGACGATGCACGTGAAGAAAGGGGCGAAACCTCAGACCATCGCTCGCCGTCATGCCTTAGGTGATACATCTGTAGAGCCTAATCCTACGAGTAAGTTCGCTGGTACCAATGCCATCGAGGCTCCGTTCATCATGAAGCATGGCGATTATTACTATCTCTTCGTGAGCTGGGATTACTGTTGCCGAGGCATCAAGAGCAACTATCGTGTTGCCGTGGGCAGGAGCAAACATGTAGCTGGTCCTTACCTCGACAAGGAGGGCAAGGATATGCGAGAGGGCGGTGGCACCCTGATTCTCGAAGGCGATAAGAGGGAGTTTGAAGCGATGGGGCATTGCTCTGCCTATAGCTTTCCTGATGGCGATTGGTTCTTCTGCCATGGCTATAGCGTGGCGAAGAATGGAGCTTCGATTCTTGTTGAGAAGAAAATCAATTGGGCAAAAGATGGTTGGCTCGCCTTGGAATAATATTTGTCTTTAGCCTATATAAAAGTTCACGCTCCTATGAGAAGTTTATATTCAATGTCTTTGGATGTAGGTTCAAAGTCTTTGAATGACGGTTCAAAGTCTTTGAATGTAAGTTCAACGACGTTGAACATAGATTTCTTTAGGGAGCGTGAACTTTTTTTATAGGAAACGAGAGCTTTTTTCATAAGAAGCGTGGACTTCTTCTTTTAGTTTTGTTTAGGTCTTAAACCATATTACCTCATGGATAAATAAGTTTCATACTCTGAATTTGCGTATTTTCAAAGGTTTTAGCTATATAAATTTGCGTATTTTCAAGGGTTTTTGGCAAATAAATTTGCGTATTTTCAGAATATTCCTTATCTTTGCAGCGCATAAGACACTTGTTGTCAGCAATTTTGTGATGTGGAAAAGGAAAATGAATTATGAATAGAATATTTAAGCGTAAGTTGTATGATAGATTGCTCCAGTGGAAAACTACAAGAAATGGTAAGACAGCTATACTTGTGGAAGGGGCTCGCCGTGTGGGGAAATCAACGCTCGTAGAGCAGTTTGCAAAGCAAGAGTATGATTCATACATCTTGATTGACTTTAATAAGGCTTCCAAAAGAGTCATCTCTCTATTTGATGACTTGATGGACATAGATTTCATCTTTCTGCAGTTACAAGCTATATATAATACAGTCTTGACTAAAAGGCATTCTGTTGTCATCTTTGATGAAGTTCAGGCATGTCCAAAGGCAAGACAGGCTATTAAGTATTTGGTGCTCGATGGTCGTTACGATTATATAGAGACAGGTTCGCTCATAAGCATCGCCAAAAATACGAAAGAAATAACGATTCCGAGTGAAGAAGAGCGAGTGTCAATGCATCCGATGGATTATGAAGAATTCAGATGGGCATTGGGTGATAAAGCTTCTGTTCCTCTCATCAAGCAGTTTTTTGATAGTCGTCTGTCGCTAGGGCAAGCTCATAGGGACAAAATGAGAGATTTGCGGCTATATGTGCTTGTGGGTGGTATGCCACAGGCTGTAAATGAATATTTGGAAACCAATAACTTGAGTATGGTCGATTTGGTGAAGCGTGACATCATTCGCCTGTACTTGGATGATTTCCAAAAGATTGATCCTTCTCGCAGAATAGAGTTGCTGTTTAGGAATATTCCTGCTCAGTTGTCTCAAAATAGTAACCGTTATAAGCCTTATTCTGTTTTGGGTAATATGGAAAGTGACAAGTTGCAAAGGCTTTTGCGTGAGATGGAGGATAGTAAAACGGTCTTGTTTGCTAGTCATGCCAATGAGCCTAATGTCGGAATGTCGCTTCATAAGGATACCACAAAGTTTAAGCTCTTTTGTGCGGATACCGGTCTTTTCATAACGCTTGCGTTTTGGGATAAGGCTTTCACGGATAATGTTATCTACGACAAGCTGTTGAGTGATAAATTGAATGCCAATTTGGGTTATGTCTATGAAAATCTAGTGGCGCAAATGTTGACAGCTTCTGGCAATGAGTTGTTTTATTATACTTGGGCAAAGGATGCTACACACAATTACGAAATAGATTTTTTGATAGCTTGTGGCGCCAAGATATGCCCTATCGAGGTGAAGTCATCAGGATATAAGTCTCATGCTTCCCTTGATGCCTTTGGTGAGAAGTTCTCAAAAGTAATTTTGCAGAAGTATCTGCTTTATGGCAAGGACTTGCAGAAGGATGGCAATACGCTATTGCTTCCATTCTATATGGCTCCTTTCGTCTAAGGTGTATATACTAATTTAAAACTTTGCCACGTTCTTTGATATCCACTATGAAAAGTGAATGTCATGGATAAGCAACGGTGCAAAGATGCTTGTACTTCGGAGTTGTCACTAGGCTCGGCAGCTCTGCTGACTAGGCTCAGCAAGTCTGCTGACTGTAGTCGGCAGAGCTGCCGAGCCTAGTCGCTTTCCCCGATAATCGTAAGATTGGTACTTTCTTATTTGTACGACTTTTCACTCTATTGTTGTACAACCCACCCTCTATTGTTGTACGTCTATTCCTTCTATAATTGTACAGCCATTCCTTCTATAGCTGTACAG
>ERZ808278.688-NODE-688-length-19434-cov-18.466846_pt1 | contig 19434 bp, 14 predicted proteins | sample MGYA00521239_ERZ808278 | MGnify/ENA primary metagenome ERZ808278 (study PRJEB31516, sample SAMN03275600) | gut metagenome | biome: mammalia-associated habitat; material: feces | host: Papio cynocephalus | place: Kenya | collected 2012-07-17 ... | reverse complement strand
TCACTTCTTCTTCAGGATTGAGCAAGGAAGAAATCGACCGCATGGTAAAAGATGCAGAGGCTCATGCAGATGAAGATAAAAAGCAGCGCGAGGCAGTTGACGTTAAAAACGAGGCTGACAGCTTGGTTTACGCTACTGAAAAGACTCTCAAAGATTTGGGCGACAAGGTAGACGGCGCTGAAAAGCAGAAAGTTGAAGACGCTGTTGCTGAGCTTAAAAAAGCTGTTGAAGGCGGAAATACCGAAGAAATCAAGTCAAAGACCGAGGCTTTGAAGCAGGCTTCTTACAAAATTGCTGAGGAAGTTTACAAGCAGCAGGGTGCGGGCGGTACTCAGGGTTCTGCCGGCGCTAATCCAGGAAGCGGCGCGGGTGCAAATGCTAGTGGAGATGCTGGTGCAAACAATAGCGGTTTTGATAAGGGAACTGCTGACGATGTGGCTTACGAAGTTCACGACGACAAATAAAAAATAAAATGAATGGAGGCTTTGAAGACTTTTAGTTTTTGAAGCCTTCTTGCAAAATAAGGCTGTTAAAACAATATTAAGTAGACAGCTCAAAAATGAATCAGCCGGTGCCGTTTTGACAGGGCTGATTTGTTCTTTTTAAAAGGTTTAGAAAAATGGCTGCAAAACGTGATTATTACGAAGTATTAGGCGTACAAAAAGGTGCTTCTGCTGATGAAATTAAAAAAGCATATAGAAAACTTGCTATAAAATATCATCCAGACAGAAACCCTGGAAATAAAGAGGCAGAGGAAAAATTCAAGGAAGCAACCGAAGCCTACGAAGTTCTTTCTGATGACAAGAAACGTCCGATTTATGATCAGTACGGCTTTGCAGGATTAGACGGAAGCTCGGGATTTGGCGGTGCTGGCGGATTTTCCAGTAGCCATGCATTCCACGATTTTTCTGACCTGTTCGGCGGAATGGGCGGCGGCTTTAGCGATATTTTTGAAGGAATTTTTGGAGGCGGACGCTCTTCTTCAAGAGCTAGAAATCCAAATGCTCCAGAGCAGGGACAGAGCCTGCGCTACGATCTGGACATTTCTTTCAAAGATGCTGTTTACGGAACTAAGGCCGAGATAAAATTCGCCCACAACGAAGCTTGTCCTGACTGCCACGGTTCCGGGGCAGCCGCAGGCGGAAGCAGAAAAACCTGCACAGCCTGCGGTGGAAGCGGTCAGATAAGAAGACAGGCTGGTTTTTTTGCTGTTCAGCAGACTTGTCCTACTTGTCATGGCGCTGGAACTGTAATCGACAAGCCTTGCAGTTCTTGCCATGGAAGCGGAGTTCAGGAAAAATCAAAACGTGTAACCCTTACAATTCCTGCCGGAGTTGATGACGGAAAAAGAATTGCAATCCACGGAGAAGGCGATGCCGGAAAAAACGGCGGACCTGCCGGAGACTTGATTGTTGTGCTTCATGTTGAGCCGCACACTTATTTTGAGCGGAGCGGTCAAGATCTTTACTGCGCTGTTCCTGTTACAATGGTTCAGGCGGCTCTTGGCGAAACAATTTTTATTACGACTTTGGACGGAAAAAAGATTGAATTTAAACTGCCGGCTGGAACTCAGAACGGAAAACTCCTGCGCATAAAAAACGAAGGCGTTCCTGTTTTAAATACAAGCCGAAAAGGAGATCTCTACATAAAAATTTTGGTTCAGGTTTCTTCACGGCTTTCCTCAAAACAGAAGGAACTGCTTGAGGAATTTTCAAAACTGGACAATGCGACGACAAGTCCAAATCCTGTTCCTCGTTCTTCGATTAACAGCTAAAGATGAATTTTTTGCCGGAAGATTACGAAGCTTACCTTGCCCCGGAAACAGACAGGCTTTCCTTTTTGAGAAAATACCTGTCTGACCGTGGCGTGCAGACTTCTGTAATTTATCTGGCAGGAAAAAAGCACATTTACGTAAATTTCCCTTCAAGTTCATATAATCCGCAATTTAAAATAAAAACTCTTATTTCTCATTACGACATTGTTTCTGGAAGTCCTGGAGCAAATGACAACAGTTCTGCAAATTTTGCTCTGGCGGATTTTGCCGTAAAAGTGAACGGATTGGCTTTAAAAGGCAAAGTTTTGAACATCCGCATGTTTTTTACAGATGGAGAAGAACTTGGAGAGGGCGGCGTGAGCGGGCAGGGCTCTTTTGCGCTGGCAGAGCTTTTTAAAAAACTCGGAATTGAAAATGATGATGTTTTTGTCTTTGATTCAGTCGGCCGGGGAACAGTTCCTGTTCTTGCAAGGGCTGGACTTGATGTTTTAATGAACTTAAAAAAAAACAGGCCTTTTGTAAAACGCTTTGCTTCGCTTTTTGAGAGGACTCAAAACATTTTGAGGGAAGCAAGTCCTCAAAAATGGATGACTTTGCCGGTTCCTTACAGCGACAATGCCGGTTTTTTAGCCTGTGGAATTCCTGCCGTGGCGATTACTATGCTTCCGAAAGAAGAGGCTTCTTTGTATTGTCTTGAACTTATGAAAGACAAAAATCTTGAAAAAACGGTTATGAACGCAAAGCTCAGCGAAAATGCGGATTTTGCATTTAAATACCGCGAAAAAATGCCTTTGACATGGCGGCTTTTTCATACCGAATATGACAATTATTTGAGCCTGACTCCTGAAAGTTTTAAAATAATTGAAAAAATTCTCGAAAAACTTTTGCCTTTATATGTCTGAATATTTCGTCTCTATTGCATAAAGTTGCATAAAACACTAGAGTATTTTGTATAAATATACAGTTTACCGTGCATTTTTTTGTACGGACGGGAGAAATAAAATGGCAAAAGATAAGGTTGTTCTTGCTTATTCTGGTGGATTGGATACAACGGTTATCATTCCTTGGCTTAAAGAAAATTATGACTACGATGTTATCGCTGTGTGTATTGATGTTGGCCAGTGCGATGACTGGGAGCACATTAAGGCTCGTGCCCTCAAAACTGGCGCTTCTGCCTGCTACGTTGTAGATGCACGTCAGGAATATATTGAAGAATATATCTGGCCGGCTCTCAAGGCAAATGCTGTTTACGAGGATGAATATCTTTTGGGAACTTCAACTGCCCGTCCTTTAATTGGAAAAATTCTTGTTGAGTATGCAAGGCAGGAAGGCGCTGTGGCAATTTGCCACGGTGCGACAGGAAAAGGAAATGACCAGGTCCGCTTTGAGCTTGCAATCAAGGCTTTTGCTCCTGACTTGAAGGTTATTGCCGCATGGCGCGATCCAAAATGGAATATGGACAGCCGCGAAGCAGAAATCAAATTTTTGGAAGACCGCGGACTTGAAGTTCCAATGAAAAAAGACCAGTCATATTCCCGCGACGAGAACATCTGGCACATCAGCCACGAAGGACTTGAGCTTGAAAAAACTTCAAACGAGCCAAACTACAAGCATATGCTCAAAAATACAGTTGTTCCGGAAGAGGCGGGCGACGGAGAATACGTTACAATCGAATGGGAAAAAGGAATTCCTGTAAGCTTGAACGGCAAAAAAATGAACGGTCTTGAGCTTATGCTCGAGCTCAACAAAATTGCCGGAAGAAACGGAGTCGGAATTGCCGACATCTGCGAAAACCGCTGCGTTGGAATGAAGAGCCGCGGAGTCTACGAGACTCCAGCCGGAACAGTTCTCTACTTTGCTCACAGAATGATGGATCATATCTGCCTTGACCGCGATACTTACCACTACAAGCAGCAGGTTGCTCTCCGCCTTGCAGAGCTTATTTACGACGGAAAAGTTTTCACACCGCTGTATGACGCTTTGATGGCGTTTGTTGACTCAACCCAGCAGACCGTAACAGGCTGGACAAAAGTAAAGCTCGTAAAGGGAATGGTTCGCGCCGCAGGCTCAGACTCAAAATACAGCCTTTACAACGAAAATATCGCTTCATTTACAACAGGCGAACTTTACGACCATAAGGACGCACAGGGCTTTATTACCTTGTTCGGCTTGCCTCTTAAAGTGCGCGCGATGATGGAGCAGAGTGTTGGCGAAGGCCGGGCAATTGCGGAAAGCAAAAGCCTTAAAAAACGCCCGACAGAGTAATAGTTTTTAACAAGAAACGTCCTGGAATTTTGTTTTCGGGACGTTTTTTTTGTTTTGGAGCGCAATCTGCAGTCTAGCCGGCTCTTGCTGCAAGTCCTCCTTCGCGTGCTCAGTCCGGTCTTTCCGCGACGATCCGGGCTAAGTTTTTTTTGAAAAACATCATTTTTTTTATTTTTTTGTAAAATTCTTGCCATAAAATCTTTTCGATAAAATTAACCAAAAATTAACGCTATTTATATAAAAATTTAATCAGCCTTTTTTAGACTCGGTTTTATACAAACAGCTGATTTATACAAACAGCTGAGTTTTTTTGAGGGTGATATGGCCGAAAATAATGTTTCTGTTTCTAAAAGAGATTTTTGTCCGGAAGATATTCCTTCTGAATGTTATGTAAACCGTGAGCTTTCGTGGCTTTCTTTTAACGAGCGGGTTCTGGACGAAGCCGGAAATCCTTCTGTTCCGATTGCCGAAAGGCTTTCATTTGTTTCGATTTTTCAGAGCAATCTTGACGAATTTTTTATGGTTCGGGTTGGTTCTCTCCGTGTTCAGGAAGAAAACGCCTTTAATGCCTGCGACAACAAAACAAAAATGACGGCTTCAGATCAGATTGCCGCAATTCTCCTTCGCGTAAAGGAACTTGAAATAAAAAAGGCAAAAATCTATGAGCAGCTTATGGGTGAGCTTGAAGTTCAAGGAATTCGCCTGATAAATTTTAATAAACTTTCTGACGAAGAGGGAAAAATCCTTGAGCAGTATTTTGACACTTGCATTTCTCCTTTTTTAAGTCCAATGATTGTCGGAAAACAGCAGCCTTTCCCGTTTCTTGCAAATAAGGAACTGAATGCGGTTGTCTTGCTTTCCAATAAAAACGGCAAAAACAGGATGGGAATTGTTCCCTGCACAAATACTATTTTTAAAAGACTGATAGAAATTCCTTCTCGTCCGGGAACTTTTATGCTTTGTGAGGAGCTGATTCTTCATTTCGTCACAAAACTTTTTACACGCTATTCAATTCGCGAAAAAGCCGTTGTAAGAATCACGAGAAACGCCGATATTGACGAGCATGACGCGATTGACGAAGATCTTGATTACAGAAATTTTATGGAAGATTTGATTAAGCAGCGCAAAAGAATGAGTCCTGTCCGCCTTGAGCTTAGCCGGAAAATAAATCCGCAGGCTAGAAGCGAGCTTGCAAAATTCGTAAAGATTTCGGAAGACGCGATAATTGATTCTGGAACTCCTCTTGATATGAAATTCGTTTTTCAGCTTCGGGAATATCTTCACGGCAAAAATGAGCTTTTCTACCGCCGGCGCCTGCCTCGTCCTTCCCGCGACATTGATATGCGCAAGAGAATAATTCCTCAAATAGAAAAAAAAGACGTTCTTTTATTCTATCCATTTGAAAATATGAAGCCGTTTTTGGGACTTTTGCACGAAGCAGCCGGCGACGAAAGCGTTGTTTCCATAAAGATTACGCTTTACCGCCTGGCAGACAAGAGCAAAATTGTCGAAGCTCTGGTTGAAGCTGCAGAAAACGGAAAGGAAGTTGTCGTTCTTGTCGAGCTCCGCGCAAGGTTTGACGAAGCGAACAATATTGAGATTTCGCGTGTTCTTGAGGATTCTGGCTGCCGGGTTATTTACGGTCTTGGTGAATATAAAGTTCACTCAAAGCTGTGCCTTATTACAAGAAACACAGGAAACGGAATTTCCTATATTACTCAGATTGGAACAGGAAACTACAACGAAAAAACGGCAGAGCTTTACACCGATTTTTCGCTTTTGACGGCAAATTCTGCAATCGGAAGCGATGCGGCGAAAGTTTTTAAGAATTTTCTTCTTGGCGAAGTTGTTGAAAGCGCTTCCTGTCTGCTTGTTGCGCCAAAATGCTTTCAGAGCAAGATTCTTGAATTTATTCATGAGGAAATTCAAAAAAAAGCAGAAGGAAAAGAAGCCTATATCGGAATAAAAATAAATTCGCTTACAGATAAGCCTATAATCGATGCCTTGATCGAGGCGTCGCGGGCCGGTGTAAAAATCGACATGTGCGTTAGAGGAATTTGCTGTCTTATTCCTGGAATTGCTGGCTGGACAGAAAATATTCGTATAGTGAGCATTGTAGGACGATATTTGGAACATTCGAGAATCTACTGGTTTGGAAAAGGCGAGGACGAAAAAGTTTTTATTGGTTCGGCGGATTTTATGACAAGAAACATGGTGCGCAGGGTTGAAGTTGGAGTGCCGGTTCTGAGCAAAAATTTGCGGACGAGAATAAAGAAAATTTTTGAAATCGAAATGAATGATACGGAAAAGGGCCGGGTTCTTGATTCTCATGGAATTTACGAAAAGCGAAACACAGAAATCGGCGGAAAGAAAAAATCTGTGAAACTTCTTAATTCGCAGGAATTCTTTTTTGACCAGGCATACAAGGTTGCAAGGAGTGTAAAATAAAAACAGCCGAAAATGGCGTCTGTTTTTATCTTTAAAAGTTTGCGTTGCAAACTTTCTTATCATCGGTTGTTTCTCGCTTCGTTGCGAAACAACTTAAAAAGTCAATTCTAAAACTGAAGTTTTAATCTTGACTTTTTATGGGAGTGTAAAATGAATGTTGGAATTTTAACGAGCGGCGGAGACTGCCAGGCTCTTAATGCCGCAATGCGCGGAGTTGCAAAAACTCTTTTTTATAAGTGTCCGGACGTAAAAATTTTGGGAATCGAAGACGGCTATAAAGGAATGATTTACGGCCGTTTTCATGAAATGACGGGAGATGATTTTTCTGGAATTTTGACGCAGGGCGGAACGATTCTTGGAACTTCGAGAGAGCCTTTTAAGCATATTGCCGATATTGCGGAGGACGGAGTGGACAAGGTTAAGGCGATGGAAGATTTTTACCGTCAAAAAAAACTTGACTGTCTTGTAGTCCTTGGCGGAAACGGCTCGATAAAAACAGCTTCGCTTTTAAGCTCGCGAGGATTGAACATTGTTGCGCTTCCAAAAACGATTGACAACGATATTTTCGGAACTGATATGACTTTTGGCTTTATGAGCGCGATTGACGTTGCTGTCGGCGCAATTGACTGCATTCACACGACCGCGGCAAGCCATAGCAGGGTTTTTATTGTCGAAGTTATGGGACACAAAACCGGACATCTTGCCTTGAACGCTGGAATGGCAGGCGGAGCAGACATTATTCTTCTTCCTGAAATTCCATACAGTATTGAAAAAATAATTTCAAAAATAGAAGAGCGCGAAAAAAACGGCAGGCATTTTACGATTATTGTGGCGGCGGAAGGAGCTGTTTCTGTCAGCGATTCAAAGCTTTCAAAAAAACAGCTTAAGGAAAAACGTGAAAAAACTCCAGTTTCGTTTGATCTTTCTGCCCAGATCCGGCTTATGAGCGGAAAAGACGTCCGGGTTACAATTCCGGGGCATACTCAAAGAGGCGGAAGCCCAAATGCCTATGACAGAATTTTATCTTCAAGGCTCGGCGCTGCGGCCGCAGGTTTTATTCTTGAAAAAAAATTTGGAGTTTTGGCCGCCATAAAAAATTCAAAGATTGTTGCAGAGCCTCTTTCTGAAGTTGCCGGAAAGTTAAAGACTGTCGATGTAAAATCTGAAGAAATAAAAGAAGCAAAAGCGCTTGGAATCTGTTTTGGCGATTAGTTTTTGGCAAAATTTAGCCCGGATGCTTGCATGCTGGCGCATGCTGCGGCTTTTGCTGACGCAAAACCCGTTTTATTTACGTGTGCGCCAAAGCGCACGACCGGGCTTTATAGCCCGGATTGGAGCACCGAAGTTGCCGGAACGGCAATGGAGCGGAAGCGCAAGTGCGGAAAGCCGGATTGAGAGTAAATTGTGCTCCTGAATTTTTATAATTTTGGTTTTCCGTGCTATAATTTTTTTATTATGAAAATTAATCTTTCTTTTCTGGCTTTTTTTTCTGTTTTTTTTGTTTTTGGCTGTCAGACTTCTTATGTCGAAAAAATTGAGAATGAGAATTCTCGTGTCGGGCAGAAGGAATTTGAGGATTTTGCTCAAAAAATGTATTTGCCTGTTTCGTTGAAAGAATTTTCTGACGGTTTTAACCACGCCCGCTATGTTTACAAAAATTCTGTTCCTCCTTACAAGCTTTATGACGAAGCTCAGATTGCCGGAATTGCCGAAAATATGGTCTTTTTGCAGAATCCTGACGGCGGCTGGGCAAAAAATCTTGATTATCAGCGGATTTTTACTTTGGAAGAACTAAAAGCTCTTCACGAAAAAAACAGCAGGCTCAAGCCTGTAACTTACAATCTAAAAACAGAATCTCACGGAAGCACGATGGACAACCGCAATATTTTTTCTCAAATTCGTTATCTTGCAAATGTTTACAAGCAGATTCCTGAAAAACGCTATGCAGAATGCGCAGAACGCGGAATTTTGTGGATTTTAAATGCGCAGGAACCGAAGACTGGAGGTTTTACCGGAGCGGACGTTTTTGCTATAACTTTTAACGATGATGTAATGGCGGATGTTCTTGCTTTTTTGAACGAGGTTGTTCAGAATCGGGAACTTTATGCTTTTGTTGATGAAGAAACTTGTGCCCGCGCTCAAAATGCGTATCTTCGCGGAATTGAATGTATCTTAAAAACTCAGATTACGGTTGCTTTGGAAGACGGCTCTAAAATCCTTACGGCATGGTGCCAGCAGCACAGTTACGAAAATTACGCTCCTGTCTGGGCGAGGGAATTTGAACCGCCTTCAATCTGTTCGACGGAATCTAAAAACGTGGTTAATTTTTTGATGAAAATTGAAAATCCTTCGCTTGAAATTCAAAATGCGATTATTTCTGCCTGCGAATTTTTTGACAGACCGGAAATTCGCATTCATGGCAAAAAACTTGTAAGAAAAACACGCAAGGCTGAAGTTTTGAACGGACGTTATTACGATTATGAGCAGGTTCTGGTTGATGAGCCGTCTGCTCCAGACTTGTGGGCGAGGTTTTATGCGCTGGATTCTTCTTTTGACGTTGTGGCTGGGGCAAGAAAGCCTGTCTCAGGAAATTATCCTTCTGTCTTAAGACCTGTTTGGTGCGACCGCGGATGCAAGTATGTCGAAGATTTTAATTCTCTTTCTGTCGAAAGACGCAACGGCTACGGATATACAACTTCTTCTATGGAAAGACTGATTTCGGTTGATTTTCCTGCATGGAAAAGGAAAAACGGAATTAGCCGCTAAAAACTGAGCCGATTTTTTACATTTATCTCATATTTTTTTCATCATTTTATAACATTTGGATTTTATCTTTTCGTTAAACCATTTGGAGGTACAAATTAAAATGATGAAAAGAAAAGAAATTTCACAGGAAAGTTTTCGTGGAATGATGAAACTTGCAGTAGGAGCGGCAATGTTTGCTGCAATGGCTTTTACTTCAAAAGTAGACGCTCAGCAGATTCAGGGAAATCCTACTGGAAAGGGAACTCCTAAATACGTCTTTTTGTTCATTGGCGACGGAATGAGCTATCCTCAGATTCAGAGTTCCGCATATTACCTTGGAAAAGACGCTGCAGGAATTGTTGATGTTGTAAAAAAATCAGAAAATCCAAAAGATTCACCTTATGGCGAAAATTTGAGCTTTATGAATTTCCCGGTTGCAGGAAGCGCTCAGACTTACGATGCGACGTCTTTTGCGCCAGATTCAGCTTCGACCGCAACATCGATCCTTACCGGAAAAAAAACACATTCTAGCTCTATCAATGTTGACATCACTAAAAAGCAGAAATTCCGCACGATTGCAGAACAGCTTCGCGACCAGAAAAACTGGAAAATCGGTGTAATTACAAGTGTAAACTTAAACCACGCAACCCCTGCGGCTTCTTACGCTCATCAGGCGAGCAGAAAGTCAAACTATCCGATTGGGCTTGAGCTTGTCGCTTCAAATTTCGACTATTTTGCAGGCGGAGCCTTGATGGAGCCTCAGGACAAAAAAAACGACAAGGAATCAATTTACTCTCTTGCACAGAAAGCCGGCTATAAAGTCTGCTTTACACAAAAAGATGCTTCAGCTCTCAAAAACGGAGACAAGGCTCTTGTAATTGCAGAAAATCTTGCAGATTCAGACGCGATGAACTACGCTCAGGACGCTCAAAAAGGCGAATGGACTCTCCGCGATTATGTTAAGAAGGGAATTGAAGTTCTCGACAACAAAAAAGGCTTTTTTATGGAAATTGAAGGCGGAAAGATCGACTGGGCTTGCCACGCAAACGATGCGCGTTCAACAATTGCCGACACTGTAGCTCTTTCTGACGCCGTAAAAGAAGCCATCGACTTTTACAACAAGCACCCGAAAGAAACTCTCATTATTGTAACTGCCGACCACGAAACTGGCGGACTTACAATCGGATTTGCCGGAACAGACTACAACTTGTTTTTCAATACTCTCAAAAACCAGAAAATTTCATATGCAAAATACGATTCTGACTTTATCTCAAATTACAAGAAAAACAACACTTCTTTTGACGATGTAATGAAAGACGTGACTGAATTGTTTGGACTTAAAGTTCCAGGTTCGGAAGGAAGCAGCAAAAACGGTGGGCTCGTGCTTACAGATTACGAGTATTCAAGACTTAAGGACGCATACGCAAAAACAATGTCTGGCGACAAAAAACGCGACCAGCGCGAATACGAGCTTTACGGAACTTACGAGCCGCTTTCTGTAACAATCACACACATTTTGAACAACAAGAGCGGAATCGGATTCACCTCTTATTCGCATACAGGTCTTCCAGTTCCAGTTTTCGCGCTCGGCGCAGGCCAGAACGAATTTGGCGGATATTACGATAACACCGACATTTACAAAAAAATGGCTGCTTTGACAAAAGTAGTTCAGGATTAGAAAACATATCGGTAGATCAAAATTAAATAAAAAGGAAAATTAAAAAAATGTCCAGATTATCACGTTCGGCAGTTTCGGTTATTGTTTCGCTTGCGTGCATTGCGGCTATGCTTTTTATTCCTACAGGGTTTGAAGGAGCCTTGCAGTTTAAGGATGCCGTAAAATGCCGTGCAAAAATAATTGAAGTTGACAACAGCCGTTTTATTGATACTGGACTTATTCGCACTGGACAGCAGGTGTGCACTGTCCGTTTCTTGTCCGGAAGGTTTAAGGGAAGAATTGCAGAAGGCTGGAATATGCTCAACGGCTCTCTTTCCCAAGACAAAATCTTCCGGCCGGGAGACACGGCCCAGGCTCTCGTTCAGTGGGAATTTTCCGACTTAAAAAATCCAGAAAAGGGAAGTGAGCAGATAATTTCGGTCAATCTTATCGATCATTTCCGTCTTCGTGGCGAACTTATCCTTGCTCTTGCGTTTTCTGTCTTCCTTATAGTTTTTGCAGGAGCAACAGGAGTCCGCTCAGTCCTTTCTTTTATTCTTACAGTCCTTGCTCTTTGGAAAATCATTGTTCCGCTTTATCTTAAAGGTTTTGACCCAATGCTTACGGGGCTTTTGGGAACCGCATTTTTAACGGTCGTTATAATCGCGCTTGTCTACGGATTTGACCGCCGACTTTTTTCTGCCGCCGGCGGAGCTATGCTAGGAATTGTTTTTTGCGCAGTTCTTTCGGTTATCTGCACAAAAACTCTAAAACTTCACGGCGCGGTCATGGCTCATTCAGAAAGCCTTTTATATTCAGGTTTTCAGTATTTAAATCTTACAAAAATCTTTATGAGCAGCATTTGCATTGGAGCGAGCGGTTCAGTTATGGATCTTGCGGTCGATATAACATCTGCCGTCAACGAAGTTGTAAAAAAATGTCCGTCAATCAGCCGTCTTGAAGCAATAAAATCCGGTCTTGCAGTTGCGCGGGCCGCAATGGGAACCATGACGACAACTCTTCTTCTTGCATATTCCGGAACTTGCCTTGCGCTTTTAATGACTTTTATGGCGCAGGGAACGCCGCTTTACAATATTTTGAACAACAATCAGGTCGCCGCCGAAATAATAAACACTGTCGCAGGAAGCTTTGGTCTTGCCGCAACAGCTCCGTTTACAGCGTTTTTGGCTGGAATGATTCTCGCAAAAAACTCAAAAAAACACGTCGATTGATTTTTTGCCGCTTTTTTTTCATAATTATACAAAATTATACAAAAAATTTGGGGTCATTTTTGTGGCTCTGCCACAAAAACCGGGCTGTACGCCGTTGCGCTGTCCGCTTCATTAAAACGCCAGTTGAAAACTGCCGTTTCAACGCCTTTGGCGCGGCTTCCATCCCTTGCCCGAAAAATATATAAAAATGAAAACTTTCAAAATTCTTTCCAAAAAAAAAATCCGCCTCGATGAGCTTTTACGTCAAAATCTTCCATTGCTCTTAAAAACAGAAATTTCCAATTCTAAAATCCGCCGTCTTATCGTTGCAGGAGCGGTAAGCGTAAATCAAAAGCAGGTTTTTGCGCCTTCTTTTACGGTTTTTGCAAAATCTTCTGTCTTTGTTTCTGTCGATAAAGAAAAACTTTTTTACGAAAAACAGCCCGACGACATAAAATTTGAGCTTACAGAAAAAAATGTTCTTTTTGAGGACGAATACATAATCGTAGTGAACAAGCCCTCGCATTTTCCGACCGAAAAATCCATGGTCGAAACTCGGGACAATCTTCATGCGGCTGTCGTCCGCTATCTTTTTGCAAGACAAAAAATTCAAAATCCGAATGCAAAAAATCCTCCTTACTGCGGCATAATGCACCGTCTTGACCGCGACACTTCCGGCGTAATTCTCTTTACAAAAAAACGCGAAGCAAATGCCGCCTGCCACGACATGTTTGAGCGGCATACAGCAAAAAAAAATTACGTTGCCGCCATTTTAAAAGAACCTGCCTCAAAAAAAATTACAGTTGATTTTCCTATGGGCAGAATAAGCCCGAAAGGCCAGAGCGCAAAATGGGGAAAACTTTCCGAAGAAAAAGGAGGCTTAAAAAGCCGCACGGAATTTGAGTTTTTTAAGGCAAATTCCCGCTTTTTTTTGTATTATTGCAAACCTCTTACAGGACGCACTCATCAAATTCGCGTCCATTTAGCAAGCCTTGGCTGTCCGATTTTGGGAGACGAATTATACGGCGGAAAACCTTATAAGAGAATTATGCTGCATGCAGCAAGCCTTAGTTTTCCGCACCCGGCAACAAAAAATGTAATGACCGTAACCGCTCCACTTCCTGGTGAATTTTCAGATTAAATAAATTTGCTTTTTGTTTTGATTTTACAGTTTTTCAGTTTGGTTGTATAATTCTATCCATGCAGGATACTACAATTGTAACAAGTTCGCCTGTCGGCCAGCATTTGGAAAAAATTGCTGATACCAGTCAGGTTTCATATTTAATGTTTAACAAAAAGAAAATCAATCTGGTCGCCAAAATGACAATCGGCCGTTCTCCAGACTGTAATATCGTAATTGACAACAAGCTTGCCAGCCGTTTGCATGCTTCGATTCAAAAAATCAAGGACGTTTTTTTTATAAAGGACGAAAATTCTACAAACGGAACTTTTATTAACGGAAGACGCATTCCAAATGACAAGTACGTTAAATTAAATCCGGGAGACAGGATTACAGTCGGTTCTGTAAATCTTGTTTTGGCGTAAAAATTTGCCAAAAAGGGCTGTCCGTGGATTTAAAAACTGAACTTTTTAATATTTACCGCTCCGAAGATTTTCCTGAATATGATGCTTTTATGCATCTTCTTGAAAAAGCCTTGAATCTTTTGGAAAATGAAAATTCACTTTACCGTCCGAAAGAAAAATATGGCGAAAAATTTTCCGGCGGCCTTTTGGATTTTTGCTCAGAAAAAAAATTCGGAAAAGAAAAAAAGCCCGTTGTTGTAATTCCAGACATTCATGCGCGCGAATATTTTTTATGGCATATTCTGAATTTTGAAATTGAACTGGAAGATTTAAACAAAACATCTGATTCTGAAAAAAAATCAGGGCAGGAGAATGAAGCTTGCTTAAATTCCGAAAAAACAGAAAACAAAGAAGAGCCTTCTTGCCGGAAAATGAGCATTTTGGAAGCGTGTCAAAAAAAACTGATTTACCTTGTATGCGTTGGAGACATTTTTCATTCAGAGATGCGCTGCTATGAGCGCTGGAAAGATGCGTTTTCTGAATTTAAACGGGGCGTAATAAAAAGCGAGGCGATGAATCAGGAAATGCTGGAAAACCTGAAAGTTTTGCAGATGATTTTAAAATTAAAGCTTTCTTGTCCGGAAAATTTTCACTGCTTGAAAGGCAATCATGAAAATATTCTGAACGAAGAAGGCCGCGGTAATCATCCTTTTTATAAAATGGCTGCGGAAGGTGAAATGTTCTATCAGTTTATGGCAGAACAGTACGATGATGCTGTCATTTATATTTTAAGCTGCCTTGAGCACGCTTTGCCGCTATGTGCGGTTTTTCCAAATCTTGTAATAAGCCATGCCGAGCCGTTTTTTGAATTGACCCGGTCAAAAATCATAAATTACAGAAAATTTCCTGAAGTAACGCTTGCGCTTACTTGGACGGCAAATGGCGAGGCAAAAAAAGACAGCGTTTCTGAAAGCATAAAGAATCTTCTTGGAAAAAACTGCGCAAATGCCGTGTGGATTGGCGGCCACAGGCCTGTAAAAAACAGATACGGACTGCGTCAGAATGGAAAATATGTGCAGATTCATAACCCGGACGAAGAAAATATTGCTGTTGTCAAGCCAGATAGAAAATTTAATCCGGAAACTGATATTTTGAGAGTGGATGTAGAGAATTAGAACTGAAATTTTAATCTTGACTTTTTATGGGAGTGTAAGTTTTATGGCAGAAAAAATTCCTGAAAGTATCGGAAAATACAAAATTCTTGGACTTGTTGCAAAAGGCGGAATGGGAGCGGTTTATAAAGCCGTTCATCCTTCTTTAAAAAGACTTGTAATCTTGAAAAAACTTACAATCCGAAACAATAAAATAGTCCGCGAGCGGTTTAAACGCGAAGCCCAAATTTTGCTCGATATGCAAAGCCCTTACATCGTTCATCTTTTTGACTATTTTGTCGAAGGTTCAAGCCATTATATTGTCGAAGAATTTGTTGAAGGTCTTTCCCTTGCTCAGGTTCTCGAAAAACAGGTTGCTCTTGGAACAGAACTTGCGCTTTTGATTTTTCAGGATGCCTGTCTTGCCTTGAAGTTTGCCCATGTAAGGGGAATTGTTCATCGCGACATTAAGCCTGGAAATATTCTTATTTCAAAAAGGGCGGAAGTAAAGCTTGCAGATTTTGGAATTGCCTCGACCGAAAGCGAAAATGAGCCGTCTCAAAAAAACGAAAGCGCCGCTGACAGTTCTGGAAAAACAGTTGCAGAAACTTCAACAACCCAGATTACAGGCGAATTGACAAGCCACGGCGTAACTTTGGGAACTCCTGCCTATATGTCTCCGGAACAGATCACAGACAGCAGAAGCGTAGACAGAAGGGCGGATATTTATTCGATGGGCGTAATGCTTTACGAAATGCTTACAGGAACAAAACCTTTTCCTTCAGCTTTAAATGCAGAAACTTTGGAAAAAATCCGCAAAGGAAAATACGTAAATCCGCGTAAAATCGACAGAAATATTCCTCCGGTAATTGCTGGAATGATAAAAAAAATGCTCAAGGCAAACCCGGCAAGAAGGTTTCAGTCGATTGATGCAGTTCTCAAAATTGTAAAAAAATATCTTTCTCATTACGATACTCACAAAATAAGAATTGCCCTTGCGCAGACTGTTCTTACAACAAGACAGTTTGCAATTCCTTCGTTTGAGCAGCGCGACAAAAAATTCAAAAAAATCGTCTGTGGAGTTTTGTCTGGAGTTGCGGCCTGCGTTCTTTTTTGCTTTGTTTGGAGCCGTGGCTATGTTCACAAAACTGTTTTACGGCATTGGTATAAGAGCGTTGTTTTAAATATGGAAATTCCTGTTGCTTCATCTGTGGACTCCGATCTTCCTTTGCGCGCATTCTTTTTTGCAGATGATGGAAAAGAAATTCCGGAAGTAAACGGAAGCCGCCGGATTTTTACTCAGCAGGCTCAAAATAATTCAAAAAACGTAAAAAACTATTCAACATATCCTGTTTATCTGCGTTCTGGAAAATACCGGATTAAAATTGCAGTAGGTCCTTATATAATGTGGCAGACTGTCGAAGTTGAAAAAGAAAATTTAAACTTAAAAATCAGCAGTCTTCGGAATGCAAACCGGCCTGTAAAAGTTCATGCAGAAAGTTACGACCGTTTTGAAGGGAATTCGCTTACTTCAAAGACAAAATTCTTTATTTCGTACCGCGGAAAATGGGTTTTGATGGACAGTGTTCCGTCAGGAAGCTTAAAAAGCGGTACTGTCGTAAAAATTCTTGCAAAATGCGAAGGCTACGAGGATGCTTTTTATTCTCTTATTCTTGACTGGTATCAGGATGAGCTTTTTTTGAATGCCGGACTTGAAAAATTGCAGGACAAAAGCAAATCCAAAGAGGAATAATTTTGTTGCCTACAGCCATTTTTATGGTTAAATTATAATTATGGCTAAAAATAATAACGACAATAATGACGAAAATAAACAGAATGACGCTTTAAAAGCTGTTGCTGAAAATTTAAAAAATGCAATAAATGAATTGGTTTCAAAGCATACGGATGCTGACGGAACTCCTGTCGATGTTGAAGTGACGGTAGAAAAAGATACTCCGCAGAAAGAAAAAAACGAAGGTGAAATTTCTGCAAAAAAAGACGAAACTGAAAAAAACGAAAAAAATACAGCCACAGGAAAAGAAGAAAAATCTAAAAAATCTTCAAAGAAAGGTGAACGGCGGACGGACGATTCCGCAAGTTCTATTATCACAGTTGAGCAGGCACTTCCTCTAAAATTGCCTTTGGTCGTTCTTAACGGGCATCCGATTTTTCCTGGAATTTTTACACCGCTTATGCTTTCTAATCCTGACGATGTAAAAATTGTCGAAGATTCGTTCGAGGCAAATGGCTTTATCGGTCTGGTGCTTTCAAAAACGGAAGATGAAAATGCCGTTGCAAGCGATTTGTACGATATTGGAACTGTTGCAAGAATTATAAAAAAAATAAACCTTCCTGACGGTGGAGTAAACATCTTTGTTTCGACAATAAAACGTTTTAAAATCCGCCGGGTTTTGTCTGCAAAAAATCCAATTGTTGTTGCGGTTCAGTATCTCGATGACGAAGAAAGCGATACGTTTGAAACAAAAGCCCTGACACGCGCGCTTATAAGCGAAATGAAAGAGATAAGCGACAATAATCCGCTGTTTTCCGAAGAAATGCGCTTAAATATGGTGAATATCGACAATCCTGGAAAAATTGCCGATTTTGTTGCTTCGATTTTAAATGTTGAAAAATCTGACCAGCAAAAAGTTCTCGAAGAGCTTAACGTGCGCTCAAGGCTTGAGCAGGTTCTTGTTTTTATAAAAAAAGAACAGGAACTTTTGCGGATGCAGAAGAAAATTCAAAATGAATTAAACGAAAAAATTGAAAAAAATCAGCGCGAATACTTTTTACGAGAAGAAATGAAATCAATTCAAGATGAGCTTGGAATCGGTGCCGATGGAGAAGGAAACGATTATTCAAAATTTAAGGAAAAAATTGAAGGATTTAAATTTGAAGGCGAAATAAAGGAAGCTTTGGAAAGCGAACTCGAAAAATTCAAATTGATGGATTCCAATTCTTCTGAATATTTTGTAAGCCGCAATTATCTTGAGCTGGTCTGCGCCCTTCCGTGGAATGAAGAGCCAAAAGAAAATCTCGATCTTGCAAAAGCATATAAAATTCTTGAAAAAGACCATTACGGCCTTGACGATGTAAAAAAACGAATTCTTGAATATCTTGCAGTCCGAAAGATGAAAAAAGACAACAAAGGTTCAATTTTGATTCTTGTAGGACCGCCGGGAGTCGGAAAAACTTCAATCGGACACTCTATTGCGAATGCAATGAACAAGCCTTTTTACAGGTTTAGCGTTGGAGGCATGCGCGACGAGGCTGAAATAAAAGGACACCGCAGAACGTATATTGGCGCAATGCCTGGAAAAATTCTTCAGGGATTAAAGATTACAAAGACAAAATCGCCGGTCTTTATGATTGACGAAGTTGATAAAATGGGGGCAAGTGTTCAGGGCGACCCTGCTAGCGCGCTTCTTGAAGTTTTGGATCCGGAGCAGAATGTAAGTTTCCGCGACAGCTATTTGGATTTGCCGTTTGACGTAAGCAATGTGTTTTTTATTTTGACGGCAAATACACTGGATTCAATTCCGGAACCTCTTTTAGACCGCGCCGAAATAATCCAGCTTTCTGGTTATATCGATCAGGAGAAACTTGAAATTGCAAGAAAATACCTTATTCCAAAAAATCTTGCAAAAAACGGACTTGCAAAAGGCCAGGTAAAATATACAAAGGCCGCTCTTTTGCGTATCGCAGAGGAATATGCGCGCGAGGCCGGTGTCCGCAATTACGAAAAATGTATTGATAAAATTCACAGAAAGATAATTACACGGCAGCTTTCTGGAATTCCTGAAAACATCAAGACTTTGAGCGAAGTAAAAGAAATCGAAAATAACGAATGCGATTCTCTGGACGGAAAACAGTTTAATATTGATGCAAAAGATTTGGATACTTATCTTGGCAAGCCTGTTTTTGACGAAAGCGAAATCAAACGGGCCGAAATTCCTGGAACTTGCATTGGCCTTGCCTGGACAAGCATGGGAGGCGACACTCTTCTTATAGAAGCAATCAGTTTTCCTGACAGCAAGGGCGGACTTGTCTTGACCGGACAGATGGGCGATGTTATGAAAGAATCTTCTCAAATTGCCTTTAACTATGTAAAGCAGTATGCAATTGAACACAAGATAAAGCCGCAGAGCTGGTTTGATCAGAATGTAATTCACCTGCATATTCCGGAAGGAGCAACGCCAAAGGACGGACCGAGCGCAGGCATTACGATGGCAGTAACATTTATGTCTCTTTTGACTGGAAGGGTTGTAAAAAGCGATGTTGCAATGACCGGAGAACTTGATTTGACAGGTTCTGTCATGGCAATCGGCGGTTTACGCGAAAAAACGGTAGCTGCCAAGAGAAACGGAGTAAAGACGATTTTTATTCCGAAGAGCAATGAGCGCGATCTTGAAGAAATTCCTGAAATCGTAAAAACGGGAATAAAATTTATTCCTGTAAAAAAAGCATTTGAGGTTTTTCAGCAGGTTTTCCAGCCGGAAAAAATCGTGCAGGAAAAAAGCGACTACGGATTTTAGCGCATAACGGGGCTTGTAGCCCCGATTGCTTGCGTGCGCGGCACGCTGCGGCTTTTGCTGGCGCAAAACCCGGTTATTTTACGTGTGCGCTAAAAGCGCACAACGGGGCTTGTAGCCCCGATTG
>ERZ808278.685-NODE-685-length-19483-cov-5.432314_pt1 | contig 19483 bp, 18 predicted proteins | sample MGYA00521239_ERZ808278 | MGnify/ENA primary metagenome ERZ808278 (study PRJEB31516, sample SAMN03275600) | gut metagenome | biome: mammalia-associated habitat; material: feces | host: Papio cynocephalus | place: Kenya | collected 2012-07-17 ... | reverse complement strand
AATGGGCATAAAGCCCATTTAATTAAAGTTTTGGTTTTTGGTTTAGTTTTTGGTTTAAATTAAAAATAAAAATCTGATTAAGCCTTAACAAAAATAGCATCTTTTGCTTTAGCTAAAAGGTCTTTACCATTTTCAATTAATTTTTGGCAAGTTGGATTTTCTGCCCATTTTGAAATTTGTTTGCCAAGATTATCAAAACCTTTTTCAATGTATTTTCTGTGACCGTAACCCAATGCAGCACCGCCAACTAAAAGAATAGCTGCTGCTAAAAAGTTACCTTTTTTGTTTGATTTTTTAGCTTCTGCATCCATTGATGGAGTTGTTGCTACAGAAGCATCATTCTTTGCAGGTTTTCTAACATAATCTCTAATACTACCTGCTGTTTTTCCCATAAAATCCACAGTATCACTTAAAAGCACTTGTGAATTAGGTCCTTTTGCTGTTAGTCCGCCACCGTCACATGCATATTTTGGAGGGTTGTTCTTTGTTGTTAATCCACCACCATCACATGTACCATAAGTTGGAATTTGTCTTGGTTGATTACTAATTATTCCTGCCATAATAGAACTACCTTTCAAATACTACACCCCTATATAAAAACATAAAAACAAAAATAATTGCCATGTTTGAGAGGGTTTTGTTAAAAATTTTTAATATAAATAAAAAATAAAAAAGTATTACCGTTGTATAATAAATTTATGAAAAGCATTCACCTTAATTTTAATAATATTTTTACAGGATTACTAAAAAGTAAAATTATCTTACAAGCCATACTTGTAGGCTTAATTTCAGGTTTATTAGTTGTGCTTTTCAAGTTATCAATAACAGAACTTTTCAATTTTATACAAAAAGTAACTTCAAACTTACAATTTTTCTTTCCAATAATAATGGCACTAGGGGGACTTATTTCAGGATATTTGGTATACAAATTTGCACCAGAAGCTAAAGGTAGTGGAATACCTTATGTAAAAGCGAGCCTTTTGCATTTAGGAAATCTTACGAGAGTTCGTAGCATATTTGTTAAATTCTTTGGTGGTATCGCCTCAATCGGAACAGGTATGTCATTAGGTCGTGAAGGTCCAAGTGTTCAACTTGGTGCTGGTAGTGGAGCTTTAATTGGTAAATTATTCAAACTAAGTGGTACAGACAAGGACAAACTAATCTCAGCCGGTGCTGGTAGTGCAATTGCAGCAACTTTTAATGCACCTATTGCAGGTACAATTTTTGTGCTTGAAGAACTTATGCAAAAATTCAATTCTTCAATCCTTTTTCCTGTACTTGTTTCAACTGTTGTAGCCTCAAGCTTGGCAAGATTTTTGCTAGGAAATAACACCTCTTTTTTAATTCCAACACTTGAGTCTAACACTTCTATAAATATTTTTATTTGTCTTGTAGTTGGTATTGCAAGCGGTATTCTTGGAGTTTTGTTTTCAAAACTTATCCACCTCAATAATGATTTATTTTTAAAAATAAAAGTTAAACCGTATTTTAAACCAATGATAGCTGGATTTTTTGTAGGGATAATTGGTTTATTCTTGCCGTTAATTCTTGGTAGCGGAAATAGTAGCGTAGATATTTTATTACAAAATAAAATCCCAATTATTTTAGTAACTTTAATTTTTGTATTCAAATTTTTAGTAACTCCATTTTGCTTTGGTTCAGGTGCAGTCGGTGGAATATTTTTACCAATGCTAATGTTAGGAGCATATCTTGGTTATATTTGTGGATTTGTTTCAAACTATTTTGGACTAGAAATAAATCTTGTTGCAATCTCTCTAATCGGTATGGCATCATTTTTATCAGCTGTTGCAAGAACTCCAATCACAGCGACTGTTATGGTCTTTGAAATGACTGGTGGATACAATTTTATTCTTCCAATAATGCTATCTTGTGCAGTTGCTGATTTGGTTGCAGAAAAACTTCATCATAAACCGATTTATTCAGAATTAATTGTAAATCAGGTAAAAAATTCTACTTCTGCAAAAATTTTAGAAAACAAAAAAGTTTCTGAAATTATGCAAAAAGAAGTTGAAATCATACCACAAGATTTGCCAATAAATAACGCACTAAAAGAAATGGATGAAGAAAAGCATAGCTTCTGCCCAGTTGTTGATGCTAAAAATAGACTAATTGGAGCTATTCTAAAATCAGATATTGAAGATGTTTTAATAAATTGCGGAAATAAAGATTTGAAAGTTAAAGATATTATGGAAACAAACATAATAACAGCAGAGGCTGATTTAAATTTGTATACCTTGTATTTCAGACTCCATGCCAGCAACTATGACAAGGCTATCGTAATTAATGAGGACAAAAAAGTTTTAGGAATTGTTTCTCGCTATGATATTCAAGAAATTCTATAAATTATTTTTTATATAACCATATAAAAGTTTTAAGCCATCTTCCATTTTTGTAAATTTGAAATTCGGAATTTCAGCCAACAGTCTTGAATTGTCACCAGTATATTCATTACCCAATTCTTGATTTTTAATTTCAATTTCTGATTTATAATCGCTAATATCATTGACAATTTGTGCAATATTTTTTAAATTAATAGACTCACTTGGAGTAGCATTGATAACATTTTCTTTCGGTTTATTATTCATAAAATGTTCAACAATTTTGCACAAATCTTCTATAAACAAATAATCAAAAACAACATTTTGATTAATTTCTATTGGTTTCTGTCGTAAATTTTGGCTAATTGCATAAGTTGGAAATCTGCTTTCCTTTTCGCCATATCCATAACAAGCAAAAATTACTAAACAAGTAACGTCTGTTCTATTTTTTACAAGTTCAACAATCTTTTTCTTAGATTTGCCATAAAGGTCAGATGGATTACAGTTTTCTATATCCTTTTCTTTTACCTTTTGAATAGGTTTTGATTTGTCATACATAGCACCTGAAGAAAACAAAATCATGCCAGTATCATCATTTTTATATTTCAATAAATTCTCAACCATTCTCACATTTTCATCAAGTGTTTCAGGTTTATCTTCAACTCCTCTGACACCACCCACGGATGCACAATGAAGAATAAAATCAATTTTATTTTTTTTAAAATATTTTTTAACTTCTTTTTCATCAACACAATCAAGCTCATAACTTCTTGGAGTTAAAAGGTTATATTTATCATTAAAAAATTTATTTAAATTTTTACCAATAAATCCGCCAGAACCTGTAATCAAAATATTTTTAATCATTTATAATATTTTCCTCAAATTCTTCTCTTGGTAAAAATGGATACATATCTTCTATACTTGGAGAAACCATTGTACCGTCATCAAGTTTTTTTGAAGATAATTTTGGCAAAAATGCATATTCTTTTTCTACCATAACTTCACATAAAATTGCACCCTCTGTTTTTAAAACTTTTTCAATTTCTTCTTTCATAGTTTTTGGATTAGAAATTTGAAAATATTTTAGCCCAAAGCCCTCTGCGAGTTTGCTAAAATCAGGCATTCCAACTCCACTATCAAGACCTGAACCTGTCATTCTACCGTCAAAAAAGTTTCTTTGAGTTTGTCTTATTGAAGAATATCCAGCATTATTTATAAGAAAAATTTTAATTGGTAATTTATTGTACGAAATTGTTTCCAATTCTTGTAAATTCATCATAATAGAGCCATCACCAGTTAAGCAAATGACAGTTCTTCCGTTTGCCTCGTAATAAGCTCCAATAGAGGCTGGCAAGTCAAACCCCATAGATGCATCGCCTGAATTTAAGAAAAGTCTTTGGTTTTGTTTTATAACTGCAGTTTGATGTGTGCAGATACAAGCTGAGCCATTACCAGCAACGACAATATCATCACTACTCAACGTATTTGTAAGATTATGTATAAAATCATAAACATTTATCACATCTTCTTTTGATTGGTATTCTTGCGTGTTTTCAAAATCATATTTTTTATACAAATTCTTTGAAAAATCCAACCATTTTTGACAATCCAATTCAGGAAAATTTTTAATCAAAGCTGGTAAAAATTCTCTCAAATCTGAGTTTATTGCCAAATCAGGTTTCACTAAAGGTTTTTCTAATTCAGCTTTATCAATATCAACAATGATTTTGTATGCATTTTTAGCAAAATTTTCCCAATTATAGCTTACTTGTCTAATATTGTTTCTAGTTCCCAAAAACAAAATCACATCGGCGTTTTGTAGGGTAAAGTTACCGGCTCTTTGTCCAGCCGTACCAATTCTGCCACAAAAGTTTTTATGATTTGTCGGCATAATATCCATACCGTTAAAGGTTGTAACCACAGGAATATCAGTTTTTTCTACAAAATTTAGAAATTCTTTTTCTTGATGAGAAAGTCTTAAACCGTGTCCAGCAACTATCAACGGTCTTTTTGCAGTTTTTAATTTTGAAATAACTTCATCAATTTTTAAATCATATTTAGGTTTTTCACTTGGTGGAATGAAATTAATTAAATCATCCTCATCAATTAATGCACCTTGAACATTCATTGGAATATCTATCCATACAGGACCAAATCGACCTGTTGTTGCCTCATAGATAGCTCTATCTAAATGATATTTTATCTCATTAGGCTCTGTAACCATTTTTGCGTATTTTGTAAGAGGTTTTACACAAGAAATTATATCAACCTCTTGATCACCAAGCTGACGCAGATTTAATTCAGGACAAGATGCCATATTTGTAGAAAATTTAACCTGCCCTGAAATATACAAAACAGGAACAGAATCAGTCCATTGACCAAAAACACCGTTAAGACAATTCAATCCCCCAGGACCTGTTGTAACATTAACAACCGCAAGTCTTTGATTAACTCTTGCATACCCCTCAGCCGAAAATGCACAAGCCTGTTCGTGATGATTAGCAACATAAGGAATAAATCTACCCAAACTATCGTTCAAATGCATAGCACCGCCACCAGACACCATAAAAAAGCGTTCTACGTTATGATGTTCTTTTAACCTTTTAGCTATGTAATCTGATAATTTTATTTTAGACATTATTGCAATACTCCTTACTTTTGCAAAGTATAAATTATCCCCACGTGGTTATTATATCATAGGAAGAAGTCCTTTTATTCAGCTCTCATAAAATCTTTTTTATCTGTTAACATTTTTAAAATATCAACTTGATGAATAAAAGGAGTAAATTTTCTAACATAAACTGGGAAATTAAAACAAGCCGAATCATAAGAACGAGGTTCTAGTAAGTTTCTTTTTGTATAATATGGTAAATAATGAATCGACTCATATTTTGTTGGTTTATAATAAAAACCCACTTTATTTTTTAATGGTAATGCATCAAACATTTCAGCTTGTTCATCATTTTCAATAGTCATTTTAAATAATAAATTATCATAATTTATACGTTTACGTCTTCTTTCAAATTTATTCATAAACTCTTCGTAAGAGTAGTCATGATTACATCCTAAAAAAATCTCTGTATCTTCAAATTTCATTTGTAAAAATATATTTTCTAAAATATCAATATCTCTAGTTTTGATTAGGGGTCTTTCTATATAATCATAGAAATTTTTTAGAAAATCTAAATATTGACTAGGACTAATAAAGAAATTTATAAATGGAGATGAAAATTCCAAATATAATTGATGATAAACATTACCACCAAAACAATCATTCGTAATAATAGAGACAGGGTTTTCTATTAAAGAAGTATATCTTTCAAAATCAAAACATGGAAATCTTAATACATCACAATTAATAATTTTATTTTCAGGTACACCAAGAGCTACAGCTTCATTTTTAATTTGTTTAAAAGCTTTTGCAAAAATGATTAAATAATCAAACTCGTAATTGCTAATATCATTTTTATCAATAATATCTAAACCATCCAATTTTTTGCATAATTTTTCTCTAGATACAATCGCAACAGGCTCAATGTTACCTTTTAACATTTCCCCATTTAAAATATTTTTATAATATTGAAAAACTTCTGTCATTCCCCAAAATAATACTTTTTTCATTTAATTATTATTCCTTATTCATACATGCTTTTTGTTATAAATTTTATTTTTATTTTATCATTATTTTGATTTCTAAATTCACTAAACATCTCTTGAACATCTTTATTTATAGCCTTACAAGTTTCAATGCTCAAGGATGATTGAAGAACCTTGTCACTATAAGACAATTTACCGGTTTCATCATATCCATCACAACCTGCAATATTAATAGATAAAACTCCAAGTTTTTCTAGTAATCTCATTGCCATTATTGTCGAATTATCAAAATACTTCCAACCCAACTTCATAATTTTATTAAAATTTACTATGTATTCATTTTTATTAGCTGTAGTTTTTATATTTGACGTAATAATTGATTCAATGCAATTACATAATTCCAAATTATGACTTCTCGCATAATCAAATCTTACTTTATTTGAAAAGAACAAATAATTATAATTAAAATTTTCTAATATCGCATTAACACCAATGACAATAGGCTTAACTTCATTTATAAAGGAGTTAATTTTATCTTGTTCTTTAATAGCTGATGCACCTGGGCAAAGCAATAATATATTTTTATTTTGTAATCGTTGCTTTAAAAGAGACAATGTATTTTCATCACTAATCTCTTTACTAAAATATTTAACATAGCAATCTTCTAATTTATCATAATCATACAATTTTCTTTGATTTGGCTCTAACATTTCCAAAATCAATTTCATATCCTTATATTTAGTTTTATGAATATTTTGCAAATAAGCTATATTATTAACATGAGAACCTAACTGTCCAGCAATACAATATGGAATAGTATATCCCCAGTTATAATTGTTTATAAATGGTCGTATATAAACATCTATTGTATCCATAATACGGTTATAATCATAGTTTTTATTATTTTTTTTATTTACATAATCTACTAATAACTCCGTACAAGTATTACCAGCACCTCTGCCCATTCCAACCAAACTAGAATCAACAATAATAGCTCTCTTTGAAGATTTTGCCATGCAAATAAATTCAATACTTAAGGCAAAAGACATCTGTAAATTATTATGAGAATGAAAACCAATTTTTATATCTTCATTTAAATTATCATTCAATATGTTGTATATATGAATTAAATCTTCTTTATACATAATTCCAAATGTATCAACAATAGATAAAGATTCTGGCATTAGTTCATTTGTTTTTTCAGCAAGTTTTTTTAATTCTTTATCTGAATAAGAAAGAGTGTTTGCAGCTTGTAAACAGACTTTATAACCTTTTTCTTTAATTTTTACAGCAAAATCTAAAGCCTCTTCAAATTTTTCTCTTGGAAAAACTAAACGAATAGTGTCAATCGAAGAACCATCATAACTTGAAAGATATTTTAAATCATAGCGTCCGTAATCTACCATAGCGATAAAGGATTTGCCACTTAATTTTGGTAAATAGGGAATTATATCTTCCACTTTTTGATAATATGTAGAACCAACTACATGGTCATTATTTTTTAACCAACCAACTTCAATTAAATCAATTTTACTGTCAACTAAATTTTGAACAATTCCTTTTATTGTTTTTTCACCAAAATTACCATCAACAATATATGCACCATCTCTAAGTGTACAATCTAATATTTGTAAATTCATTTTTAATCCTTTTTGGTAATATTATATATTTGTTGTGCTAATACAAAATCTTGATTATCATCAATATCAATTGCTTCCAATTTCGATAACTCAATCAAATATGGTTTTTTACCATATACAAATTTCCATTTTGCCATATCTTTCGCTTTTGCAATAAAAAAGCCGTTTACTATTAGATGCCAATTTGGTAAATTTTGTGATGAAACATGTTGTTCAACAGAAAAATTAATAGGTTTATTTGTTTCGTCAAAAACGTATTCTTTCAACAATAATGAACTTACAACAGAATCATAATTCGAATCCAAATTTTTGAAAATTTTGATTGCTTTTTCAAAAGTAGACTTTTCAACAAGCGGACAAACACAATTTGCCCACAATAAATTTTCTGTATCTATATTACTAGAAATATACTCTACAACCTGATTAAAAGATTTTGATTTCTCATCACAATATTCAGCTGGTCTTTTTTGAAAAGAAACACCCTCTTGTTTCGCCATTTCAATCATTTCTTCACTATCCGTAGATACTATAATATCATCCAAATTAGACAATTCTTTTAATTGTCTAATTTTATGAATTAACAAATTTGACTCCCCAAATTCTAAAATATTTTTATTTGGAAGTCTTCTACTACCCTTTCGGACAGGAATTACTGCAGTAAAATTTTTCATAGAACATTACCCTTTTTGTTTTTTCAATAAATCTCTTAATGCTTGTTGTTCTTTTGAAAATTCAAGATGATCTTTTTCAATTCGACATTTATCATCATAATAGTGAGAAGAATCTTTTTTATCACTCAAAAAAGAAAATCCGTACACATCAACATTTTTTAGATTTTTCTGTATATCATTTAACATGCAAAGCATTATAGCACCCATAGTAGGAATAACGCCCAATTTATTTTTTGTTAATATGTCATATCTTTTTGGAATATAATTTATTTTTGATGGATATAATTTTAAATCTCTATACAAAATATCCAAGTGATTAAATTTTAAAGGCTTATTTTCTAAGTCAAAATAACCCCAAATCACAATATCATACTGAGATAAATCACGTAAATCATTTATTTCATCGGAGCTACATCGCACCCATACAGAAGTTTTTTGACCATAATCTTTTTCATAACCACTTGGATAATTATTAAATCTAATAACAACATTATGTGAATCTATTTCGTCTTTTCTATTTTTATCTAATTCACATCCAGAGTTTCCTACTACAGCAATAGTTTTATTTTGAAAATATTTTTCTACCCTTTGTTCATTTTCATTTCTTTTTAACGCATTATAAACAAAATATGCCTTTTCAAATTTATCTTTTTTATATCCTGTATTATAAGCAAAATTTGCGATATACAGATAATTTTTTATACTATTAAAACCATATTTATTTTCTATAAATTTCAATAAATTTAAAGCTTTTTTATTTTTATTCTTTGAAATTAATAATAATAATTTTTTCATTAAATATGCTTGTTTATTAAAAACAAAACGTTTTCCTAAAAAATAAAAGTATATATTTCCTTTTTCACTACATATATAAAATAAATCATTAAAACAATCCATAGCAAACCTCTTATTTATCAAATGTTAATATAAAAACTATAATAATATACTTTAAAGTTTTTATATATTTTTCTATAGTAATTTTTAAAACATCCAATTTAAAATTAGAACACCAAAAGTATTGCCAAAAATAATTAGCCTTTGGACACCAAAAATGAAACCAAGGTTTTTTATAAGATGCATAATGAAGTATTTTTGGATTTTCATACGCTTTTATATATTTGCTTAGCAAATCTTTTTGCAAAAGATTTTTGTAGTCCTTTACTAAAAGAGGAACATACCATTCTGTATTCCATTCCAAATCTACAAAATCAACATATCCTTGCATAATGGAATTCATTACACATTGGTCTAGATGTTTTGGTGTTTCTATTTCTTTTAACGTATTTATACATTTATTTGTAAAATCAAAATCACGTAAGAATTTTATATTATAAAGCACAACCCCATTCTGAAAATAATTCTCAAGATTTTTTAATTTTAAAATATCTTTACAGTAACCTTTATAAGATAAATCGTCCTTTATTTTACATTGTGTAAATGGGTCTTTTACTGCCATAAGCCCAGATTGAATATTTAAATTATATATTTTAGCAACATCATCCATTATTATCATGTCACTATCTAAATATAATATTTTATCAAAATTTTCAAAAAGCTCAGGAATAAAAAATCTATAATAAGTAGGGAGTTTAAAATGACCATTTATGAAGAAAATATTTAAATCATATCTGTTTAAATTTTCCTTAACGTTAACAAATCTAAGACTTATATTATTACTTTCAACTAAAGTTTTTAGCTTCTTTTGATTATGCTCTGTTATATCGTCAGTTAAGACAAAAATATCGTAGTTGTTTCCCAAAGATGAATTTTTAACCAAGGATGATAAAGTTACACTTAATATAGGGACAAAATTATTATCACTTGGTAAAACTATAGCAACATTATTTTTATCAAAAGCGGGATTTAACATTTGTTTACTTCCAAACTTCTCTTACCAAAGTCATAAATGGTTTTTTAAGTAGTGGTTTAATTTTAATTTTCGTGCCTTTTAACAAGTTATAGTACAAGTCTTCCACAATATTTATATAGAATTTTGTTGCAACTACAACGTAATCAGGTTTAATATCAAGAATTTCTTCTGGTGCGATAGCCTTATAGCCCAAAAATTCTTCGTTTTCACCGTGATTTTCAAATCTCTTATCTGCAATACCAACAACATTTAAGCCTGAAAGGTCATAGTATTTTTTAATAAGTTCTAAAAATGCACCAGCACCGTATAATACGACTTTTTTATTCTTCATTTTCTTAACCAATTTTGGCAAAGTTTTTTCGAATTTGAAACTGTCCAAGTACAAATAATTTGCTCTTTCATCTTTGATTTCTTCATTAAACATTGTTCTAACATCTTTTCCCTCAACACCTAAATCGAAAAAGATATAATCCAAAATAGGTCTTGCATTTTCGTTAGAAATTAAAATTACATCATAATCTTCTTTTACTATATCAGCTGGTTTAATAGCTCTCATACCGTAAAAATCAACAAAGTTTTCTGTTTCAAAACGTTTATCAGCAATAGCAACAACGTTCAAGTTTTTATTAAATTTATATTTTTTATTTAATTCTAAAAAGCCTTCCCCAGCTCCATATATAATAACACGTTTGCCATAGATTTCACCCATTGACCAACGCATATCATCATCAAATTTTTTCTCATTTGTTTTAGTTATAAAATATTTACTTAACATAAAATCTCTCCTTATCTAGTTGTGTTATTATAGCATACTATTATAAATATAGATATTTATTAACACTTCTATAGATTTCCACGCTCTTTTCAAAAACATTCTCCACATCTTAAGTTTAAAAATAAAATACGAAACTTTATATGGTGTATGTTTTAAATACTTGAAATACTCATTCTCAAAAGGGTGTGCATATCCGCAATAAGGTTTTTCTGCACCTACAAAATGCAAAATCTTAGCCTCATTTTCTTTTGAAAAAGTTTTATACAATTCTTTTGAATAACCCAATTTGTATTGATAATTCCACTCTTTTTCAAGAAATTTGACATTGTCTTGGAATACATAATTCAACACGCATTGATCCATCAACAAAATCTTTTCAGGAGAAGTTTTTAGAAAATCAAAACATTTTTCTTCGATAAAATCTTCTCTAATCTTTTTCAAATTCAACAACATTACTCCAGCGTTGAAATAATATTTTAGCCCAAGATTTTTTATCTGTTTTCGAATATAAGTTTCCTTTGAAAGTCTTTCTTTTACAACGCACGCATAAGAGTTTTCAAAATCCTGTTCATAAAGCTCTTTTAAATCAGCTCTTACAAGCAAATCACAGTCCAAAAACAATAATTTATCAACATTTATCAATGCAGACAACAACAATCTATTATAGCTCACGGAAGTTATATGATAAATTGTCGGCAAGTTTTCAAACATTTTTCCGTCAACTGGTAAAAAGCTAATTTCGAATGTTTTGAAAGATTTTAGCTTTAAAATTTTTTGTTTGTTTGCTTCTGAAATACCATTATCCAAAACAAAAAAATTAAACTCAGAATTTGATTTATCGTTTTTTAAAATTGAAACAATAGTTGTAGCAAGTTGTTCAGAATAATTATCATCAATCGAGAAAGCTATATTCATTTCAAAACTCTACTTTACACACCTGCAAATTCCACAAGAGTTGGTGTATCTTTTAATTCATAAAACATTTTTGCAGCAATTTTAAATTCATTTGGATTTGCACTTACAAAAAATTCTTCTGAACCCTCGTTATCTGACAAATTCAACATATTATGTTTTTCTAAATCGTATTTAATATAATTTGAAAAAATAATTGATGGATCAATAAAAACATCATCACCCCAAATATCTGACAAAACTCTTCTCAAATAAGGATAATGAGTACAACCCAAAACAATTTTATCTGGATTATTTTGTTTCATAGTATCCAAATATTTTTTCACGCAATCTCTTGTTGAAGATGCATTAATCATATCCGATTCAACAATTTTAACCCATTCAGGGCAAGCCAATTCAAAAACCTGCATTTCTTTATTATATTTATAAATTTCGTTTTTATAAATATGAGAATTAATAGTTACAGGAGTCGCAAAAACGCCCAAACGTTCAATTTCAAGAAGCGAAAGAACATTTGCACAAGATTGAACAATCGGATAAACTTTTATACCATATTTATCTTTTAAAGCCTCATAAGCTATTGCGGAAGTTGTATTGCAAGCCATTACAATACATTTTACATCTTTTTCAATAAAGAATTTAAAAATATCTTCTGCATATTGAATCAGTTGTTCTTTAGTTTTTTCGCCATAAGGTTGGTTTTTTAAATCGCCATAGTAAATATAATTTTCGTTAGGCATAAGTTTTTTAAGCTTTTCATAAACTGTAAGCCCCCCAACGCCTGAATCATATACACCTATTTTTTTATTATTTATCATATTGTCTAAAATAGTTAACTATCCCTTCTGCAATACCTTTTGCAGTTCTTTGTTGTCTATCTGCAGAAACTAATTGCATACGTTCTTTTTCATTAGATATAAATCCGATTTCAACCAATATTGCTGGTTTTGTCGTATGATTTATAACATAAAATCTTGATTTTATCAAACCTCGGTTAGGAGATTCGGTTACATTCTTCACAAATTCAGCCTGAACACATTTTGCCAAATTGTAGCTGTAATCATGATAATAGTGAGTTTCCAAACCAGTTGGACTTGTGTTTTCTGAAGAATTTACGTGAATACTTACAAAAATATCCTCGTCTTTACCCTCAGCAATATCAACTCTTTCTTGTAATGAAACAGTTGAATTATCACTTCTTGTCATATAAACTTTGTAGCCTTTTTGTTTTAATATAGCCTCAACTCTTTGAGCTACTGCAAGGTTAATATCACTTTCCTTGATACCAGCTCTAGTTGCACCACAATCTGTACCACCGTGACCAGCATCAATTACGATAACTTTTTCGCCAGCCTTTTTCTTTGTATTTGTAAATACTGGTGGAACAATTTTCTTTATTGGAGCTTGTTCAAGTTTTGGTTCATTTATAGAAATTTTTAAACTTTTTCCGTCTAAACCAGAATAAACTTTTGTAGTACCGTTTGATTGCAATTTATAAGATACAGTCAAAAGTTGTCCCTCAATTTTTAGTTTTAAATTTTGAACGGCAGTATTTTTAAGAGTGTTAGTAAATTGAGCCTCATTATATTTATCAATATTGTAAATTGTCAAAATAAAATCATCAGCTTTTCTATAAACGCTATAAACTACAGGAGCATTAAAAGCTAAAATGACATCGTTATTTTGACCATCTTTTTCGAAATACGTAGAAGTCAAACTTGCTTTTATTGTTGATAAAGATGCAACGTTATATCTTTCTTTATCAGCAAGCAAAAGTGTTTCGTTATCAGGTGAATATATTGGAATATATTTATCAGGTTTATTTGTTTTTAAAACTAAACGAGTTTTATTAGTTTCAAACTGTCCAACCTTTATAGTTTCTGCCTCATTTATAGAATATTCTTTACTTCTAACATCTTTACTTGCCACAGTATTTGGTAAGTCATAAACAATTCTTGCTGGTTCTGAAAGATATAGAGCTTTTTCTACAGCTACAGAACCAAAACCTGATAGCAAAATACCATTAGAAGTCTTAGTAATATTATTCAAATAATATCTTGTATTAAGTTTTAAATCTCTTTTTATCTGTTCAACTTGAACATCACTAAAAGCTGATTCAATTTCTTTTGGAATATTTGAAGATGCAAAAGCTGATTGAATATCTTTCATTGAAGAATTTGGAACATTAATTTTTTGAGCATTTGATACAGGAACTTCTTTTTTTGTAATAACTTGAGTAGTCATTGCAGAATATTCATAGTAATCATTTGCATCATGTCTATCTTCTCTAAATGTATTTTGGAAATATTCTTCTTTTAATAAAGGTTTATCACCATATTTTACAATAATACTATTTTTTAACTTATATACATCAATTTTATCAGCATTATATTTTTCATCTAAAGTTAAAACAACTCTCACAACATCAGGATTAACTGAATTTTGTGCAACCACAGCGTGTTTTACCACACCTTGAGAGAAGTTAATATCTTCTTTTTTAGTTGTCAAAATAGCAGAATTTATATCAAAATAAACTCTGTTTGGATTTGACATTTTAACTAATTTTAATTTGCTTGTGTTGTTATAACCAAATTCGGATGGAGAATTTATCATCATAACAGAAGAAGAGGTATCAAAAGCAACCGAAGTAATCTTTACAGAATTTTCGTCCGCAAAAACACTTTGAGTTAAAAATACGAATATGAAAAATATTGTAAATAATAGTTTTTTCATTTTTACCTACTTCACCAAAATAAATTATACAATATTTTTAAAGATATGAAAAAAAGTTGACCTTTCTTAAAAAAAAAACTAGAATGTAGCCATGAACAAACTTAGAAGACGTTGGTATGATGTAGATTATTCTGCAACAGAGATATTTGATAAAATTCAAAACTTAGATGATGACACAAAAAATGCATTATCAGAAAATTTGACTGAAATTATTAAACAAATAAAAGATTTACACAAAGAAGAACTTGAACCAGATTTGAGCTTAGGACTTGAAAGAGTTATCGGTTTGTACCACCAATTCCAAAGCCGTAGACGCTGGTATGATAAAAACGACGAAGAAATCGCCTATGCAATAAAAACCTTGTTCACTTTACCAACACAAGATTTTTATAATATTGTAGAAGGTCTTTCTGTTTCGTTAAATTAATTTTTATTTTAATAGGGCGAAGCCAAAGGCTTCGCCCTATTTTTATACCTAAACAACAAACTCTAGTCTTTTTCAGGAATTGTGATAATATATCTATTTTTTACTTTTTCTTTTTTAATTTTAGCAACATCCAAATCTCCATCTAAATAGAAAGTTTGAGAAAAATTAACAATACTATCCTCGTGACGTTTTTCTTTTTCAACAGAAGCTGTTACTGTTGCCATATTGTTATTCAATTCAAATTGAACATTCTTTTCATTATTATCAAATGGTCTTAAATCAACAATAATCCTATACTCATCATCAAAATTTTGTATTTCAACAATTGATTTATGATGCATAGGCATTCCAACGTCTTTCATCATTCTTTTACCCATTTTATCCATTTGACGTTCTTGATGTTCCATCATTCTATCCATTTTCTTGAATTGATACATAGGATCCATCATGTGTTTTATTGTCATATCTGCAACAAAATAGAATGCTAAAAATGCCCCTAATAAAGTCGCACAAAGAACACCAATATATTTTAAAATACATTTTTTATGATTATGTTCACAACTCATTTTTTCTTCTTCTTTCATATAATTTCTCCTTTTAAATAATACAATTATATTTAATTAAAATTTGTTTTAATTTTCAACTACCCATGTGTATATACAAAAAAGGGTACAAGAAATTTAATTCTTGCACCCTTTTGAAAAATTTTTAACCTTATGCTTTTTGAGCTTTTACATTAGGTTTTTGATTTTGATTTGCTTTTTGTTGTTTAGCTGTCCATTCAGCAATATCATCAGCTTTATAATTGCTTAATTTTGTATTCAAGTATGCAATAGTTTTTGGATAATATTGTTGCAAGTATTCAGCTCTAGGTCCTAAGTCATATTCAGTTGTATAAGAATCTCTTAAAGCATTTGCTTCTGCAACAACTTCACTCAAACCGCCTAATTTTCCGCCGTAGTGACCTTTTTGTTGGATAAAGTATCCAATATGATCTCTTTGAGCATTTGGATAAGCCTTATTGAAAGCTAATCTTTCTTCGTTGTAAACATCTTGCAAGCCTTTATCTGCTGTAATAGCTGCATATTCTCTATATGGAGTTGATTTTCTAAAATCTACACCGTGACCAGCCTCATGGAGAACTGAATAAACTTCATTAATTGTATCAATTTGTTTTTTGTCAGGCCACATGCAACAATCATTTGTATCTTTAACGCCATTTAGAGTTTTAATTGTATCTGTCAAAGCCATTAACTGTTCAGCAGGAAGTTGTTTCATCAATTTAAACATTTCTTCTCTGTCGCCCATTACCTTAAATTCATCGCTACCAAGTTTAACCTTTTGACCTTTAGCTCCTCTGATAGGAATTACAGTTGGTTTGTCTTTACCTCTTTCTTGAATAGTTAATTTATCAGGTTCAAATGTCATTTCATAAACCTTGTCACCATTTGATGAAACGATTTTGTTGTCAGAAATTCTTTCCATTGTTTTATTCAAGTTCATCAATACATTACCGTCTTTGTCAGTAATTTTGTATTCTAAAAGTTTATTACCTTTTTTATCTTGTTCTAACTTGTATTGAGTTCTTGTACCGTCAAGAGAAGTCATATCCTTATGAATACAATCCATTCCATCATATTTTTGGAAGTGTCTTGTTTTTGAAATAACTTTTTCAGTTCCATCAGGATAAACATATTTATGGTCGTAAGCACCTGAAACTTTTGAATCAGTCATCATTTCTTTTCTTACGATTTTGTTATCTTTATCTCTAACAATTCTAACTTCGTCTGTGACAATAGGGTAACCGTCATCATTTAATTCTGCACGAACTTTTGTTGTAGTGTTATTTCTGTAATCAACATTTTTTGTAATCATATAAATTTTGTCACCATTTTGGCTAAAAGTGACATCTTCTTCACCAATTTTGTTTATTTGATTATCATAAAATTCTGTATGAGTTTCATCATCAGCTAAGTTTGCTACCATTGCATATTCATCTTTTGGTGCGAATTTATCTCTCTCAAAAACTATACCAACAAGTTTTTTGCCATATTTTTGTGCGATATTTGCTTTTGCGTCATTAACTTTTGCTTGTAATTCTGGAGGCATTGTATTTTTCTTGCCACCTTTTTTACCGCCTTTTCTACCACCACGAGTAACTGAATCTAAGCCCATAAATACTGGAGCTGAAGCTTTGTATGTATTAATTGGGTTTGTTGTTACTGCTGTATTTTTTTGAAAAGTATCATTAGCTAATCCTTTTATCATTTTCGGCTGAGGAGCAACCCTATTCATCGTTGCTACAACTGGCTTTGCTACTGAATTAATTGCACTTATTGCCATAAAATCTTCTTTCTGTTTACATAACACTACCTATATGTTCTGTTTAAAAACCGTAAACCATGACATTTGCCCTTTTTTGGACGATTATTTACATTTGTTAATATATATTTTTAATGTAAAATGATAAAAAAAAGAGGTTAATTATGAAATTTGAAAACAGCATTCCTTTTGACTTAGGATTTGGAAAACATTTACTAAATTTTATCGCAGACTTTGAATATGCTTATAGCGAGCTAAATAATATTAGAAATTTCAATATGAAAAAATTCCAATTTCAAAGATTTTTTCCACATTTTCAAAACGAAATTAACATGTACATTGATTTTTATATTGGTTGTTTACTTTGGGCTGTTTATATAAAACAATTTAAAAATAAAGAAATTTCAGGAAACCCAATGCTTGGTCAAGAAATTTCTGACGAACAAGGAACAGCAACAACTGATTACATAATCAATTATTTACCAAAATTTGAAAAAGATGCTAAATATTACGCAAATAAAAATGTAAAATTTGAACAAAAAATTTATGACTTATTAAACCTATACAAAAAGTTTTTAGTTGAGAACAAACATTTTGTAAACACAAAAACTTCAGACGATTTGGTTGTACCAGTAAATATCAAAAATCCAAACTACGACGAATACTTAGACGTAATCGAAAAAGTAGTCGATAGTGGTAATTTTGATTTACTAAGAAATTATTTAGACTTGTTACTCGATAGTGCCGTATAAATCGTATGCATCAGAGTTTGTAATCAATACGTCTTCAATATCCCCAGGGACAACTTGTTTTTTAGTATCGATATAAACAACTCCGTCAACCTCTGGAGCATCGTGTTGACTTCTTGCAATTACAAGTCCTTCATCTGTAAAGCTTTCAATTATGCATGGCAAAGTTTGACCTACAAAGCCCTTGTTAATTTCTGTTGAAATTTGTTGTTGCAACTTCATCAATTTATCATGACGTTGTTTTTTAATTTTTGCAGGAACATGGTTTTTCATGCTATAAGAAACTGTATTCTTCTCTTTTGAATATTTGAACACGCCCATTTTATCAAATCTCATTTTCTTAACGAAATTATAAAGGTGTTCAAAATGTTCTTCAGTTTCTGTCGGATAGCCAACAATAAACGCTGTTCTAATTGTTACATTAGGAATTTTTGCTCTAATTTTGTTAATCAATTCCTCGTAATCAAAAACTGGACGACGCATTGCCTCAAGGATTTCTGGATGAGAGTGTTGTAAAGGTAAATCAATGTATTTTACAACCTTCTCCAATTTTGCAATCGTATCAATTAATTCGTCTGTCATTTGAGATGGATAAGCGTACATTATTCTAATCCAGCTCAATTCTTCAATTTTATTTAATTCTTCTAAAAGCTTTGATAAAACAGGTTTGCCGTACAAATCAATACCATAACTTGTTGTATCTTGAGCAATAAGAACAACTTCTGTACAACCCTTTTTAGCAATTTCACGAGCTTCTTCTACAATGTTTTCAATAGGTCGAGATTGATAAGCCCCACGTAAATTTGGAATAATACAATATCCACAATGATAATTACAACCGTCCGCAATTTTTATGTATGAACTTGCACCAACTGTAATTTGTTGTCTTTCAACATTTTCTGGATAAACATATTTTGGTTTAGAAGAAACGTCAGAAACATATTGATAATCCTTTTTATCAATATTTTCAACAACTTCAACAATTTTTGCAAAATCAGTTGTGCCAAGCATAGCTACAACTTCAGGAATAGCCTCTTTAAGTTCATCTTTGTATTTTTGAGGAAGACATCCTGTTACAATAACCTTTTTACCTGCATCAACCATTTTAAGAATTGATTGAACAGATTCCTTTTCAGCATCATGAATAAATGAACAAGTATTTACGATAACAACATTTGCCTCATTTTCATCAAGGGTAATTTCGTAACCCTTTTCTGCCAAAAGACCTAACATTAATTCTGAATCTACTAAATTTTTTGCACAACCGTGATTTACTAAAGCTAATTTTCTCATACAAAAATTTTACCACGAAAAAATTAACAATAAAAGCCTAAAAAGGTAAATGTATTTTACAAACTATAGTAAGACTTGTATAATTGGTATGACATGTGCTTGTAGCTCAGTTGCCGTTAAATCTTTTACGATTTGTCCAATTAAGAGTAAAAGTT
>ERZ808278.684-NODE-684-length-19484-cov-4.871687_pt1 | contig 19484 bp, 24 predicted proteins | sample MGYA00521239_ERZ808278 | MGnify/ENA primary metagenome ERZ808278 (study PRJEB31516, sample SAMN03275600) | gut metagenome | biome: mammalia-associated habitat; material: feces | host: Papio cynocephalus | place: Kenya | collected 2012-07-17 ... | reverse complement strand
TCCTTCTAATTCAATTACGTCTTTTGACACTATTTTTACCCTTGAGGAATACTCCCCAGCCTTTCTTTTTCTTCGACTATATCTATAATATTTGCTAAATTTTTACATGCAAGTGTTTACAAGGGTTTTCATGCAAATTTTATCAAAATTTTAGTGATTGTTTTTTTATAATAACCAATGTTAAAATAAAACCAACATATCTCAAATCTTGAATATTTCTATTTTTCAAGGGTGTTTGTAAACATTTGTAAAACTTTTAATTTACGTATATTTTATTAAACAAACATTCTATCAGAAATGTACTTTTCCAACTCGTCTTTCTTTAGCAAAACCTCGTCTTTTGCAATAGTCAACGCTGTTTCAACCACCAAAAGTTTAGATTTAGGGTACATTCCAAAAATATTTGGTTCAGACAAATGCTCGAAGAAAACATCTTTCAATTCAGTTAATTTATCAAAAATATTTTCATCAATTACCTTATTTGCCTCATGCAAATCAATAAACAACAAGCCCATTTCCTCTCTCATCTGAGAAATCTTGCGTTTTTTTAGTTGTTTTTCCAATGTACACAAGTGTTTTAAAATCATTTCATAGTGATTATACAAAGTTTGTTTTTTCTTTGGTAAAACACGTTCAAAATAATCTTTTGTTTGCTCATAGCCAATCTTAATCAAGTGTTCACGTTTATCCTTCGGTTGATTAAAATCGACAATAACAACCTCACCCGTATTCAAGGTAACATAATCATATTTATCTTTTTGTCCATACAAATCAACAATAAACTTTGTAGCGACAGAAGTAACACAACTATAAACAGTATTAATAAAGTTTATAGCATTTTTACCCTTACCAGCGTAATCACCTTCAAGTCTAAATTCTAAAATTCTATCGTTTTCGTTATTCAATGTGTCAGACAATTTCCAAAGTGGCCAACTTTTTTGCAAATCGCCGTCAACGAGTTCAGAGTCTTCATATTTATAAGGTGGCATTAACCCTGGCATTGTAGACGAAATCCTAATAGCTTTTGCAACTTCAAAATCAGGTGTTTCTTTTTTAGAAAACTCTTTGCATTTAAAATTAGTCAAATCAGTTGTAATAACGACTAATTCTTTTTCTAAGTCGCCAAAAGTAACAGGTTTATTTTCGCCTTTTTTATAATTTTCGCCATAATATTTTTTTTCAATTAATTCTCTTAGCCAATCTAAAAAGACACCGCCTTTTGAAAGGGCAAACTCTTTACCTAAGCCAAAATGAATATCTCTAAACAAATCAAAATTAACGTTTAAAAACAATTCTTTCAATTCGTCATTATCATAGCCAGCAGCCAAAAGACCTGCAAAAACAGCGCCAACAGAAGAGCCAGCAAGAGTGCCTATTTCTACATTATATTCTTTCAACGCATTAACGGCACCGATGTATGCAACACCTCTAATTGCGCCACCGCCAAAGATTACTGTATATTTTAGAGAATTATCTGACATAATTATTTCTTCCTGAAGTCAACATTTGTATCAAAAATAGAATTTTCGTAATAAGAAAAATTCATTGTTGGAAGCTGATAAGACTCTTTTTTCACCTTATCGCTTACAAACACGGTAAATCTATTACCACGATATGCAACATTCCAATTATTTACTTCTTGCAACTTATCTATGATAGGATAACCATTTTCCAAAATCATTACGTCAGGAGGGTACTTTTTCAACAATTCGTCCCAACCGTCAGAAACCAAGTGGAATTTCTTTAATAGCGGAATCATTTCGTCGTAATAAACTTCTTCATATCTTCCGTCCATAAATATTAAGTTATTGGGATAAAGTTTGTACGCAACGTAACTACCTAGTCCTAAATTAACTAGAATATTGCCTTTTAAGTTATTAGCTTTAATAAATTCTGTTTCTAAAACTGGAAAATCAAAACTTACTTTTGGTCTATAATCTGCAACTCTCAAAAGAGAAAAACAGAACATCAATATGAAAGAATAGATTACTAAATTCTTCCACTTAGTTAGTTTGAAAGATTTTATCAATGTATAAAAATCTGTATACACAAAAATCAAACCAGCAATAACAAACAATCTAATTAATTTTAAATGTTGAATTGCAAGGATTGTAGTTGCTAGTAAAATTAAGAACTTTGTTTTATCTAAATTTTGATAAGAAAAGCCATTATTCTTGACCTTGATAAATTCAACAGCCAAAACAAACAGCATAAACATTTTAAACGCAATGTACGAATAAAAATGGAATGGACAGAAAATACTCCACCATTCGGCAATATCAACTCTATCTAACGTATTTGCCATAAATAAAAATGACAAATATTTAATGCCATAAGGATTAATTATCATTAAAGGCAAAGATGCAAGAATTGTATAAAAATAATATTTATGATTGTTATTTTTATTTAAAGCTTGTCCAATTGCGTACAAGAATAATAAGCCCAATCCCGCAACAACACCGCCGTGAATATTGTTCCATAATACAATTAAAAACGGTATTGCAAAAAGAGGTTTGTAATTTTCTTTTGCTCTTGTGTATTCCAAAATGTACAAGAATATTGCAAAAAATAGGAACGTAAACATATGACATCTTACAGGGTTAAAGAAGACATCTTGAATTACGTAGATACCTATAAAATAAAATACTATATTATATTTAGAAATATAGCTTGGAACATTCAAATTAATCGTTTTATGAATAAATACAAAAATCAAAAACGTTAAAATAGCTTGAAGGAAAATAATTCCGTTATACCCAAGCAACTTAAAAAACGCATATATAATAACGCTTGCGCCCCACTCGTGGTCAATCCACTCGTGAGTTGGAGTATAAGACAAAAAGTCGTGCGTTAAAACGTGTCCTGTTTGAAAGACAGCTTTACCTACAAGCAATCTTGCCCACAAATCAAAATCATAGCCTAAAGCGTGTGCAGAAAAGGCTAAACATATCATAAACAAAAATGCGTAAAAAATTATGGGTTTGATAAGAGATTTTACTTTTTGCATGTGAGAATTATACCATTTTTTTTATTTAACTGCAATAACAAACTCCTTTCTGAGATAATAGTGTTTTACTATTGTATTATTTCTATAAATTCTGTATAATCACGCTATGAAGAATTTATTAAACAAACTAAGATACAAATATAGTTTTAATGTTTTTGCTATTTGTGGAATATTTTGTATCCTAATATACTTAAAATTAATATTGCCTACATTAATGCCAAATTATGAAGCCAGTGCTGGCGATATATCTCTATTGTGGTATTGGTTACTCATATTTAGCGTATCTATTATAAGTCTTCTAGTATACTTTATTGTATATATTGTAGAAGAAATTTATAAATTTGAAGTACCGCAAAACAAATATACAAGAAGTCTTGCCTATTTAATTTTACTTTTCGCAGGCATACTATGGCATATCTTTATTTTTGGCATAATAATTTATATATTTATATTAGCGATTTTAATGTAAAATCACTTACGACGATAATATCCTTTTACTTCTGTTCCGTCATCTCTGACATACGAATTAACCCATATTAAGTCGCCTGTTTGAAGTTTATTTTTTGCTTCTTTATCTGATAGCATTCCAATATTTTTTATTTGACGTAAGATATGATTTTCCTTTTCTTGATATTCATCGGTAGACATTTTTGCAACATCTTCTCTTGTATAGTATCTAAATGGGTCAACATCTCTCATATCAACATTCTTTTCGACATTTAACTTAAAAGCTTTGCTTTCTTCTGTTTGAATATTTTGTCCTTTGTACTCAGAAACATTTGATATATCACCCATTGATTGAATTGTATGATATTTTTTAAGATATTTTTCAGTCGTAAATTTTGCTTGTTCACGATAATCTTCTTTAGACTCTGTATCATTAATCATATATGTTTTACCCAATTGATTATCAATATTTGAAGTAAAAACTATATCTTTAGGATTTCCATAATTAATAATATTTTTTGCATATTTGAATTTTGGACTATATGTATCACCCACACCAAATGCATTAAAAGTAACAGCTTTTTCACCAAACTGACTACCTAAAATCTGTGATAAACTTCCACCTAAAGAATGTCCTGTAAACATAATTTCTTGATTAGGAAAGGTTTCCTTTATTTCTGAGTAAAACTTTTCCGCATCAGCATATTGAGCAGGTATATGTTTCATTACACCCAAGTCCAATAAATCATCTATACATAATTCTTTTGTACTATCAGTCCCCCTAATAGCAATTACTACTTTGTCATTTTTATAAAATGCCTCAGCATAAAAACCTGTATCTTTGTTTTCATAAGGTTTTATTGATAGCCAACCTGCTGGTAATTTGCTATCTCTTTCCTTATAAACATATTTTGATAATTCTTGTAATTCTTTATGTTCTTTAATGTTATTCATCTTGCATTCCTTTCTTTTTTTATTTACTATCTCTTTATGAATTTATTAAATATAAAAAATCGTTATAGCTTTAACCTTTTAAGCTTATTTGGATACATCAATGCAATATTAATTTTTGTAGCAGTCCTAATCCTTGATTTAACGACTTTTGACTCTAGCTGGATTTACAATATTACATTATTCTGTATTCTTATATTCACCCTACCTGTAGGCTACATTCTTACGATATTTACATACATATACGAAGAACCGAACGAAAATTTTAGAATTAAAAATGAAAAATTTTTATCAAATAAATTTATCTTTATTCTCCAAATAATAGGGTCTTTACTTAGTATTGCAATATTAACCATTCCAATATTTTTAATAATCCATCATTTCATTTAACTGCAATAATGCACTCGTAAATCCTATCAATTTTTTCTTTCATATCAAAAACTTGTTCTTTCAAGTCTTTGACGCTATTCAAGGTAGCAAAATGTTCCTCAACATCTGCCAAGATTTCCCTATGTTTTTTCTCCAATTGTTCTGGTGTAACCACAACTCTCTGTTGAATTAAAAACACCATAATAACAACAATCAATGGAGAATACTGTAAAAAAGTTTCCATAATTTATACCTCTAATTTTATTGGCCAATAATATTCGACTAAATATGACGCTGCATCTAGCGGGTGCATTAAAAATTTGAGTTCATTCGATTTTTTAATCTGCTGATACGAAGGAATATCAATTCTTGAAGACCCTTCTTGATATCTTAAATTATAAATATTATATAGAAGCTTCTCACACTTCTTATCAACATAAACGCAAACTTTTCCCCTTGCAGAGCGAACTTTGGCATTAAAAGCTGCAATCCTATTTTTTATCGGAGGATTGAACGCCCTTATCCTTACATCTGTCTCATACCCAAATCTTGCAAGAGTATTTTTCATAATTACATAATTCGTAAACTCGCTCGTGCAACTTCTATTATCACCAGAAGCATCACCATTAATAATAATTTTACCCTTATGATTTGGATATCTATTAACAAATTCTTCGCAAGCCTTCCCTGTCGTAGTATTCTCCATAACAATTTCGTCAAAAAAGAAAACCTTATCCTTAGTCTTGTGAGCCAATATCCAAGACATAGGATCAACATTGAAATCGCAAGTTATATGCACATCTAAATCTGGGCAATACTTTATTTCACGAATATTGTCATCTTTAAAACCCTTAACAACAAGCCCAGAATCATAGTCGCCAGTTTCAGCCAAAACAAAAATCTTGTAATACTTCTCATCATATAGCTTTTTCATCTCCTCACAAAAACCCTCTGGTAAATAAGTATTTTGGTAAGTAGGAGCAGAAATCAGTCTATAATTCGGTAGCGGATTTTCGATAAAAGTTTTATAAACCCAACCCTTATTCATCTCAGGGTTTGTATGCCCAAAAATACGATACTGAAACCCTTTCCAAAAACGTCTTTGAGTTTGTCTCAATCTTGCAAGCAACATTTTGAAAGTCGAAAATGGAACATCTGACATTTCCTCAATCTCAACAAACCCCAAATTTAAGGATTTTAATTTATCAGGTTCATCAAAATGTCTAAACAAAATTTCAGATCCATTTTTAAACGTCAAAGTTTGGTTAGAGGTTGACCACGCATAATCAACTCCCGCAACAAAACCCATATTATCCAAATGCTCAAAATAAGATTGCAAAGTAGTATCTCTAACAAGAGTATAAGTTTGTGCACCACAAAGCCCCCTTATTCCTGCAAATTTTAAACATAACAAAATCCCTAAAAGTGAACCAGCAAAGGTTTTACCAGAGCCAAAACCGCCTTGATACACCGCAACATCTATTGAATAATCGTGAGGAATTTCCAAAAATTCTCTCTGCGATTTTAATAATTTATATCCCATTTCTTCTCCTCAAGGCGAAACGCTCAAAAGCGTTTCGCCACTTCATTTCAATTTACCCGACATCTTCTCCTGTTAAAAAATTGTTTGAATTTTCAATTCCATATTGTTCAAGTGCATACTTAAAGCACTCAATCCAATTTATCTTTTCAGAAATTTGTGGAACTTCCGCAAACGATTTAACGACTTCAAACAATTCTTTTAGTCTTAATTTTCTTTCTGCAGTAGCTTTTCTATCGCCGTAACGATAAATATAATGTGCGCCACGAATAGAATCATCAATTTCTAAAAACATATATTTTCCGCTATCATTCAAACAAATAATTTCTTTGCCAACCTTGAAATTAGCAATAATTTCAGCAGTTTTTTCAACCATTGGAATAATAAGTTTTCGACTAATAGCATCTAACATCATATTCAACCTAGCCGATTGACCACTTACAGAATAATTTATTTCAGTAGCTGTTCTTGCCTGATTTTGAACATTTCCAGTCATATTTTTGAAAATACCTGTCGCATTTTCGGTTGTAGTTTTAAAGTAATTCAAGAAATCCCAGCCATTCAAAGCTTTATCAAAAGTCAATGGAATAGGCGCTTGTGGCATTAAAGAAGTATCATATTCAATAATCTTCCCTGGGTGAACCTCTTGTTCACCTTTAAAGCAACCTTTTGGTGCGAGGTAAGGCGGATTCATCATCAACGCAAGTGCATCAAGCTGTTTATTCATAATGTTTGACGAAATATTATTCATCACAATCGCAACTCTTAACGGTGAAACACCTCTATTTGTAGCAGGTGATTCAATAATATTTGCGTGGATAAATGGATTAATCACAAAAGGATTTGCCTCAAATCTGATAACCTCTTTTCTTCCAGCTACAACAATCAACCAGTTTTTAAGAAGTTCACCATTTGGTAATTCTATATCACCCCAATATTCCAAAATTTCAACTTTTTTGCCGTCAACTCCTTTATCCGTGTCTTTATTTCTTTTATTCGTAATCAGCATTTTCAAGTTTTCAAACTTTTCAGAAGTCAAAGCGTTATTCAAAGAATTATTTTGAATTTCGTCAAGTGTTGAATACGTACGATAAATTTTTGCACAACTATCCCAACTATCCTTGTTTTGAATATCAAAAACAAAATCTTCTGGTTTTATGTATCTAACTTTTGCGTTATCGTAGACAACCTTATTTTCAACAACAAAAGGTGTTTCATCTTCTGATGTAAGTTGCTCTTCAATAGTTTTAGCCCTACGAATATTTTTTAATTTTGTTTCCCAGCCGACAAAAAGCGTACATTCACCAGTTTCAACAACAGAGTCAATAATTTTTTCCAATTCGTTTTCAATATTCATCTGCTCAAAAGTATTCACAAGCATTGCCTTTTGTCTATTTGCAAGCATTTGAGATTGTGGAGTAACGCCGGAAACATCAAACATTCCATCTGCGTGCGAATACAAGTTCTCGCTAATATGAGCCTTCAAGGTTTGAGCCAGCTCATAAATATCAGGAAGTTCAATATTTGTATTCCAATCCTTTACGCTAGGAACTTTTGTCGAATAAATAGAATCACGAACCAATCTAATATCTGACAATTGCATTGAGCGTTTTGTCTCGTAATCATCGTATTTTTGACTAATATATTTAACTAAATTAACGCTCTCGTTTTCATCTAACTTTGTCGTTAAATCAATTTTTTCTGTTTGCATTTTTCTCTCCTTGTAATTGAATATATTTCTACATCTTGAAGCTTATTATTTTTGAGAGTTTCACCCTTCAACAAAGCCTCTTTTTTAAATCCCAACGACCTTAAAAGCCCTTTAACCACTAAATTTTCACAAAAAACAGTGGCTTTTATTTTCTTAAAGCCGTAATTTTTAAAGCAATATTTTATAAACTTTTTAGCAACAACTCTTACCTGTGAACCCCAATATTTTCTTGCAAAACAAGTATTTATTTCCGCAGAATGAAGATTTTGGAAATTGCCAATAAAATTATCAAAATAAGCAAAACCCATTAACTCATTCGATTCACTGTCCACAATTGCCCAGAAAAATCTTCCAGAAGCTTCAACCAAGCCAAATAAAGCCTTGACCATATCTTTTGTTTGAAAATAATCATCAAACATAAACCTTTCGTATTTGAGTATTAAAGAAAACACTTCTGGAAGAAAATGGAGATTTCGATACTCATTATTTTTTCTATCTATTATTATTTTTGCAAATTTAATCATTTTATTGACAATTTCCTTTATTTACATGTATAATTACCTTCAAACGAGGTGTTTATATGAATACAGAAGAATTAATTATTGAACAATACGACATTTACTCTCAGCACAAAGAGAAATTTGTTGACAGAAGTTTTACGACAAACAAATTTTATAATGTTCTTGTACTTGTTCTTTTTGTATTAATCTTCCTTATGAAAGACTTCGTTATTTGTAAAATCTTTTCAGCAAGTGCCATTTTTTCATTAACAGGTATTCTTGTTAGTATTCTTTGGTTTTTGAACATTGATGCGTACAATTTTTTAATCAAAATCAAAATTTCAAAAGCGCTAGAAGAAATTGAAAAACAATTACCTGTTCAACCATACACAATGGAATTTGCAGCAGTTAGAGCTAGCAAAAGAAGAAAACAACACTTCTATTTTGCTGATATTCAAAAAGTATTTGCGGTTATTTCGCTTTTAATCTTTTTATCATTAATGTTCGCGACTCTAATCCCTACATTAGTTCAAGCATTTTAAAGCTCAATACTTTCAAATTTCACAAATAAATTATCAGTAGAGAAAATGTCAGTCTCTTTACGCTTGAATTTTTCTCTAACATCGTTTTGCATACCAATTAAGGCTTCCGCTTGAAGTCCGTTAATCATTGTTTCTACTTGAGTTTCTTTATTAAAAACTTTAAAACTAGATTTTTTAGTGAAAATTTTATCAGCTGGAACATCTTTAATGTTAGTAATTAAGACTTTTCTATTGTTTCCAACTCTATTATTGAAAGCGTTTTTCAACTCTTCTTGCATTTTTAATTTAATAAGTTCATCTATCGACTTATTTTCCATCAATATTTCTTCTGTTAAATCTTTTTGTTGTTTCATTTTTTCTCCTTAAATTTTTTTATCATCAAGATTGCTAATCGTGATAATTTTTGTAGAAAAGCCCTCTTGAACATCTTTTGAGTTAAATCCTAAATACTTACAAAGACTTTCTAATGCTTTAATTCCGGCAGAAGAATCCCTAAGTTTTTTCTTACCTGTCGGATAACCTTCTTTATCAAGAATATCCTCTTCTTGTAGAGAAAACTCTGCAATTTGCAACAATTTTTGAACCACATAACCTTTATGCACTTGCAAACTTTCAATCTGATTTTTCATTTGCAATCTTATTTCATTAACAATTTCTTTATCGTTCAAAAATTTACGTGCCAAACTTTTTAGATTTCTATCCTTATAGCCAGCTTTTTTCAAAGAAGCTTCAGCATCTAAAGTCCTTATATATTCAGCGATAAACTGTTTTTGTTGTTGATTAATATTCATAATGTTAAGATTTCTTAATAAATTTGCCCCTAGTAAAATAAAAAGTTATTATAATTATGCTATTTATATTTCGGCTAGTGTAAAATCTACCGGTTGACAAAGTTCAGCCGGTTTCTTTTTTTATTTAGACACTTCGTCGAACTACAATTGAAGGTGTTTCATCTGCTGAAACAGCCAATTTTGAACGCATATTTGCTAATGCTTTGTTGTACATTGCAAGCCAATAATTAAATTTTGGATATTCTAAATTAGCCTTCATTCGCATACAAGTTCCGTAAACCAAAAGCGGTTCTACAAAAACATCTGGAATCAACGATTCGTCATCTGCAAACTCCATTTGGGATTTAGCTAATCTTTCTTTTGATTTTGCAAAATCATTTGAGCTATAAATAATTTTTATTTTTTTATCCTCATCAAAAACAGGCAAATAAAGCATATCGCCTAGTACGGAATATGTTCTATCTTTTTCAGAAGAAAATAAAAAGGCTTCAAAATCATTTGTGTACTCATATTTTGAATTATCAATTGATAACGTTTTTATTCTACCGTTAATTGTATTTTTCAATTCACCAGTTTTTGCCGGTAAATCAAGCGTTTCTTGCTTCAATAAAAAATTCCAATCATCAAAAGTACAAACTTCTGCATTAACAATATTCAAAATATTTTTAATTTTTAGATGGTCATTTTTTATCAGTTCATCGAAACTTTTTACTTTTTTATAATTAAGTTCAATAAGACATTTATTGATTAAATCTAAATATTTCATAAAAACCTTTCTTCTCTTGCCGAAGTCATACGGCAAATAAATGCCGTACAACCCGACTTGAGAGTTAACGAATTAAACCTTGTCTCAACTGTTCCATAATAAGTTTTTCGTTTTTAGTAAATTCTGCACCACTCATTTTGCCAATTTGTTCACGAGTAAAAACTGTTTGCTTAGACGTATCTTTTGCGTTTTGTGCATTTGCATTAAGTCTACTTTTTGCCTCTTCGTTTGTCTTTTGCATTTTTGCTTCTAACTCTGTTTCCTTCAAATATCTTTCTATTGCAGATTTTTCAACCATTTCAATAAGTTTAGATATTTGAGAAACCTCCTCTTTGTCAAAATTTAGGACACCAGATTTTAAATAATTTAGAACATCTAAACGCCCATTTTTATTAAAGAAATCTGAGTTTTCTTTCTCAAATTCAGTAATTGCAGAGTTTTTATCAAAAGATTTTTCACTCAATTGTTGATGAGTTTTTTGTTCTGGAGTTTTTAAATCACATTGTCGTAATTCTTGATAGCCCTTATTTATAATTTGTTGAATTAAATTTTCTCCTTGTTTTTGATTTAAAAGTCCAGATTTCAAAAACATTTCAACTTTTGAAATATCATTTTTTGCTCGTCTTTCAATTTCGTGAATTTTATCTTCAACCTTTTTCAAAGCATCAGACTCATTTTGATTTTGTACTTGAAGTTCACCTTTGTCTTCAAGATTTTTATTGCTATCACATTCGAGAGCTTTTTGGTCAAAATTTTCTTTTTCGTTCGATAAATTTTCCAAAGCAACGTCTAGATTATTATTCATAAATTACCTTTCTTTTTATTTCTTAGAATTTTTCATACAAATAACGGCTTGTTCAATCGCATTATCAATAAATTTTGATAAACATAGAACCAAAATAGATTTAAAAGGTTGCATAATTGGTAATTTTGATACAACAAATCTAATAGCCATTTCCTTCTTTTGTTTTCCAGAAGCCGTTGTTAAAACTGCCTCTGCATTTTTTACTGCAGAAAATGCAGTATCTTTAATTGTTTCTTTTAGAGTTTTAAACATCATTATTAACCTTCTTTATTACCTTCTGTTTCTTGAGTTGGTGCAACATAATTAGGATCTTTAACAACCATTTTTGCTAAAGCAGAAGGCACAACTGTTTTTGCACCATATAAATACAAACCTCTAACCAAATCAGAGAAAGAATCTTTGTCTCTTAAACTTTCGATTTTTGCTAATTGAGAAGCAAAAGTAATTGCGTCATTTGTACCAGCTAAAATGTAAAATTTACCAGCAACAGAAGTTAAATTTGTGCTTACAAGAACGTCCATGCCTGCAATTCTGCCGATTGAACCTTCTCTAAGTGTTTCGTCTGCTACATTATGAGCGCCGATGAATTCTGTTGATTGTAATAAATATGATTCAATAATTGGATTAATCACAACCCAAGGTTTTTTATTACCAGAAACAGCATCTGAATTTTTAAGTTTTAATGCCAAATCTACAAAATATGAGTAAATTGTAGATTTGTTCAATTCAACTGGTGTATCATCAGAAGCTACAATGTTTGAAGCTTCAACATTTGCGTGCATACCTAAAAGATATGAGTCTTGAACTTCTTCAATAGCTTTTTTAGCTCTTTCTAAATGAGCATCCATAATTGAAGTATTTGCTTGCGCTTGAGCAACATCGTTAATTTTGAAAGCAAAATATTTCTTTTGGTCGATAACTAAATCTTGAGAAGTCGGTGTAAGTTCGCTATAAGATAAATTATCATTACCAAGCGTAGAAATAGTAACTTCAGAAGGAGAAATAATTTTTACAGTATCACCTTGATTTTTAATTTCGCCCTCATAGTTTCTGTTAACGCATTGAAGCATTACACAATTCTTTTCCAACATTGTGTTCAATTTTTGACTCCAAATTTCTGGAATAAAAGCTGAATAAGCATTTTTTGTTTCTGTCATTTTGTTTTTCCTTTCTTTTTTATGTACCTTTACACAGAACTATTCTGTGTATATTTCCTTAAATTCAATACCGATAATTGCAACAGAATTAGCCAGTTCAGAACCTTCTACACAAAGTTGAACTGAATAATTTGCCTCAGAAATTTCGGCTTTATACATCGAGTCAGCACTCACTGACCAAAGTGATAAATTTTCCTCACTGTCCCAAACATCATTCAAAATTTTATAATCATCAGACCAGTGCAAATTATCTAAATTTGTCGAAAAAATTTGTTCTACATCATCTCTATTTTCACTATCAAAATTCTTAAAAACAGAGAAAGTAAAATTGTTTTCATAAGTTTCATCTAAGATAAAATAAAACTCGTCAATTGATTTTCTAACAGAAGGATTTCCTAATGATAGAAAAGGTGATTTCCACATAAAGTTAATAGGCTTACCGTCAAAGCTGTTGCCAATATCTTCCATATAAACGTTACCGATATCATCAGCCGTTAAGATTTTGTCATTAAAAACACAAGCACAAGTAATGTTTTGCGGTAAAACTCTTTTGTACCAAGCTTTGTTTACATAATCGTTTATCCAAACCGTATTAAAATATTCAGAATTACTGTACGGAATAAAATACCAAACTTGATTTTTTGCCTCATAGTGAAGCGCAAAAACCTTATTTAACTTTTCACTATCAAATTTACTAAATTCCGATTTGATTTTGTAGGAAATACATTCCCCAATCATAACTTGATTTAGAGTACCAACTTCAAGAGGATAAATTCCGTCTGTAAAAAAGTATTGTTTGTTATTAACATTAACGACACTTTCATTTGAACAAGTACCTTTGTCAGCAAAAGGTATTATTGCAAAATCATCAGGAGAACTACCCGAAAGCAAATACACAGATTTTTCCTTGTAAATCGCAAGATAATCTTTGTACGGTTTTAGCGCAATAATTTTATCTGAATCAGTGTAGAAATTGTTTATATACCCTGCATCATCAGAGGTTTGAAAATCATCAAATTTTCCTAAAGCAGAATAATAAAGCGTTGACTCTTTTGCAGCCCAAATTCGACCTTTGTAAACTGCAACAATATTTGTACAAATATCATTTTCTTTTACGTCTTTTAAGTTACAATCAGAAAGAGTAAATTTTTCATCATTTTGTAAAAATAATAATTTATTTTTATCAGAACAAATTAAAACGCCGTTTAAGTATTTTACAAATGATATCTTTTTAGAAAATTCTATTGTCGTATCTAGTTTTAAGAATGTATCATTGTCTTTGTTATAAATATAGATATCACCAGAATTTGAGATAATAACAAGTCTAATTTTTGACCCATATTTAAGTTCTTGAATAGCAACAATTTTTTCTTCTGTTGGTATAGTTAAAAGTTTTATGTTACCTTTTTGTCTGATTATTCCTCTATTTTGAAGAATTTCTATATTTACAGAATCAGCCCAAAAGATATTTTTTGTATTCAGACCAAGTTCTGTTTTTGTTGAAGATTGGTTGATACCACCTGAAAGATTATAATAATAAGTTTGCATTAGTTAACTCCTATTTAGTAAGTTGGTTATAGTACCATTTGATTTTTGAACGAATAAATTTACCAATTTCATCTTTTTCAAGCCAAGAGAAGGGAGGAAGAAAAGTTATATCAATCTTCCCTTTGCTAGTAGAATTTGGGTGAGCAAGACCGAATTCATAGTGCGTCATAACTGATGTCGAAGAAATTGGAATTTTGTATTTGATTGCAAGTTCTGCGCACAATTTCATTGCTGCTTCAAATTGAACACGAGTTATAGGACAAGTTCCTAGATTGTTTCTGTCTTTAAAACCCATCATTCCACAGAGAGCAACACCGATTGAACCAGTATTACCTCCACCCGTATGAGCAGCATAGTTTCCGTCTGTGCAATTTAGATTATCTTCGGGAGAATGGTTGCCACATCTTACTTTTCCCAAAGAATCAACTAAAAAATGGTAGCATTCTTTTTCACGAGAATTGGGGACTGGTGCACCCGCAGTCCAATGGATAATTATTCTTTTCATTTTTATTTTTACCCCTTATTTATAGCAAATTTGATTTGCGTAATGTCTAAGGTAAGTAGCTACAGCCGAAATTCTGTTTCTTGCATGTAATTTAAGAACGAGTCGTGAAATATGAGTTTGTACAGTTCTTTTAGAGATATTTAATTTGTATGCTATTTCTTTGTCGGCATCACCGTAGCATAAGAATTCCAATATCTGAATTTCTCTTACAGATAGTTCCATATTTTCGCTTTCTTGTGCAAAATCTTTTTTAAATCTTTTCCAATACAATAATAATAATTAATAATAGTAAATTAAGTTAAATGTATTTTCGGATAAAAATTTTAATAAAAACATGCAATCTAAAATTAAGGTATAAAGCCTCCTTTACCCAGTTGTTATAAGTGTTTCAAACTTGATATTATCAGTATAGCGAATTTAAAAAATAAAAAAAGTCCGTAAAAGTACGTACGTAAAAATACTTACGTACAAATACGGAACCCAAAAGAACTAATTCTAAAGTATTAGATTAGTTATCTGTCATTGCGAGAAGCTTGCGACGAAGCAATCTAAAATATGGAGTAAAATTTAGCGAATTGTGAACACAAGTAAAAGAATAGCTACTCACTACTCACTACTCACTACTCACTACTCACTACTCACTACTCACTAGCGCAAAGTTCACAGCACATATCACATGCCGGCAAATAGCCGTTTGTTTTTATTATTTTTCTAAAATTCTTATATTTTTCACTATTATATATTTCTTTTAAAGCTTGTTCCTTTAAATCTCCCATTTTCACAGAAAGACAAGGATAAACAAGCCCTTCTGGAGTTATAAATGTATCAGAGAATGGAAATTTACAAGGTTTGTATAATTTACCAAATTCTTTTTCGTTTTTATAAAAATTTTCAACGGAAGTAACAATATCTTTTGTATATTCAAATTTTGGCGCAAATCTAATTTCACATTTTGAATGTTTTTTTAGGCTTTCAATCTCTTTAAAAACTTCTCTCAAATGCTCCATATCAAAATATAAATTATGTTCTGATTTTTCAAAGAATTCATCTGACAAATCTTCTCGTAAATGACAATTTTGTTTTAATTTATTAGCTCTCAAAAAAGATAAAGATAAAAACTCAAAACCTTTATCAGAACAGTATTTATACAACTTTGGCAAATCATCTAAATTATTTTCCAAAACAATTGTTTTTATATCAACTTTTGGACGTTTTTTTAATTCTAAAATTTTCTCTAAATTATTTGTAACCGTATCAAAAAGACCCTTTCTGTTGCGGTTGATGTCGTGAGTTTGACCATAACCATCAATCGACACAGAAAGCAAAAGCAATCTTTTATCATCAAAAAGTTTTACTATATCATCATTTAATAAAATCCCATTTGTAACAACAGTAACTTTTCCAGATAATCTTTCGGATACAGCATTAAAAATTTCACCAAAATCAAGACGTACAAGAGGTTCACCTCCAACAAGCGTTGCAAGTGAATATTTTGGAAGTTGGTTAATTACCTTTCTCCATTCATCAGTTGAAAGTTCTTGTTTGTTTCTATCTTCGCCGACATAACAATATGGGCAATTCAAATTGCATCGATAAGTCAATTCTAAAAAATATCTTAACGGCAAATTATTAAACAACCCCAAATATGTAGGTAGTGAATAGATATTTCTTGCACAATCAAATAATTTTGAATAATTTATCATAAAACAATTATACAACAAATTTTCATGTTAAAATAATCCTATGAATACCGAAAAACTTAGTATAAAAATTGAAAAGATGACGACAAACGATGTCGACGAAATTTTCAAAATAGAAGAAGAAACTTATGGTCCACACCACTGGTCAAAAGATTCTTTCTATTCAGAAGTTTCTAACCACATTGCACGTTACTACGTTGCGAGACTAGAAACAGGTGAAATCATTGGTTATATCGGTAGTTGGTTTATTATTGAAGAAGCTCATATTACAAATGTCTCAGTTTCTCCAAAATATAGACGTAATTCCATCGGCGAAGCTCTTTTATATCATTTGCTAAAACAATGTTATGCAGAAATGATTAAATACATTACGCTTGAAGTAAGAGTTTCAAACGAGCCAGCAATAAACTTGTACAAAAAATATTCCTTCGCATCTCTTGGTTGCAGAAAACATTACTATCAAGACAATAACGAAGACGCATTAATTATGTGGACAGAAAATATTTTTTGGGATAAATTTAAAGTGAAGTTTGCAGAAAACGAAAAAGAACTAAATTCACGCATCAACATACTATGAAAAAAACTAAAGAACAGTTAGAAATATTCAAATATAAAGGAGAACCAATCAGAATAACACTAGGTACTATTGTTATGATTGGGATTTGCACGTTCTTAATCGTAATTGCGACTTTTACACAAGTAAAAATACCACACTTCCTACATTCAACAGCTAATTTGAATTTTGGCGAAGGTATAATTGATAGCACAAAAGGATATTTATACATTCCACAAATACCTACAATCTTGTTTATTGCGGGACTAATGGGTAGAATTTTTGGAACATTATCTGTTTTAGTCTACATTGCAATCGGATTATTCTTCTATCCAATTTTTGCACTAGGCGGGGGCTTAAAATATGTATTAGCATTTAATTTCGGATACATTTTAGCCTATATCCCAGCAGTATTCTTAACAGGTACAATCTTAAATCACGGTTACTCAATAAAAAATGTTTTAAAAGCAACTGTAATCGGCGTTTTAACAATTCACGTAATCGGTATTCTTTACACTGCATTTATCGCAATCATCAGTTCTGGCGATGATTTAAGTATATTTGGTTCAATCGTTGCACAAAGCGGTTGGAAAATTTTATACGATTTGATTTTTAGCTTTATCGCAGTATATATGGCGAACATAACCAAAAAATTTCTTTGGTTAATTATGTGCTAATTTAATATTTCTTAATATTTAACCATTTTTAGGCAATTTATTTTTTTAGGGTCTTTAAATAAAACATAAAGGTTAGATAAAGGAGATTACGACATGGCATTAGTAACAGTTCAACACAAAACAGAAGCAAAATTAAAAAATAACGATGAATTTACACAATATTTAAAAAGCCAATGTTTAAAAACAACTTTTAACGGCATTGAAGTTGATTCATTTGCTTGGTACAAAAAAATGTTAGGTATTCACCAATAATTATAAAAGTATTAAAAAAGAAGGGTTGAAGCGAAGCTTCAACCCTTCTTTTTATTTATTGTAAATAATAAACTTTCCGTCTTTGATTTCAGAATTTGCACCATAAGGAACGGTTATTTTTTTCTTATTGTGAGTAATTCTAAAATCACCTAAAACCGCAATGTTTAAGTCAGAGACAAATTCTTCAAACACTTCATTTAATTCATCTTTGTTTTCAACATCTAAAAATTCACCCAAAACAAGACCTTTGATATTTTGTCTAAATTTAGGAATATTTGATAATTGAGCTAGACATTTATCTATTTTATAAACAGGTTCGTTTAAATCTTCTATAAAAAATATAAAATTTTCATCTGGGATAAAATCAAGCCCACAAAGTAATACAACAGTTGAAAGATTTCCACCGAAAGTTATACCTTTTGCATTTTTGTTATTTGATAAACCTTTTTCAAACGGCAAATATTCTAAAACATTGTCATTCATCAAGACTTCAAAACAATTTTCAAAAGTTTCACTATCACCCTCATCTGAACCGAAATCACCCAAACACATTGGACCAGAATATGTGATTAAGCCTGATTTTTTCAAAAACATTGCAGACAAAGCTGTGATATCAGAATAACCTATAAAAATTTTTGAATTGTTTCTAATCAAGTCGTAATCAATTTTGTTAATCAATCTAATTGCACCGTAACCGCCACGCATGCAGAAGATTGCATCAATATTTTTATCAAAAAACATTTTGTGTAATTGTTCAATTTTAACGTTGTCTTCACCTGCTAAATATCTCTTTTTATCGTGAAGATTTTCCGCCAAAACAACATTAAAGCCTCTATTTTCAAAATAAGAAACAGCCTTTTTTAAAGCCTCTTCTGATTTTAGATTTCCAGAAGTAGCAACAATACCAATGGTATCACCCTTTTTTAATTTTTTAGGTTTAATTAAATTCATAATTTCACAATTTTCAAAACTCTTACGGTATAATATTATCATGAACGAAAAATATGTACCGTTATATAGAAAATATAGACCACAAACTTTAGAAGAAGTTGTTGGTCAAGAACATATAAAAAAAGCTTTAACGAACGCAATTGAGTTAAACAAAATTGCGCACGCATATTTGTTTACAGGTCCAAGAGGAACTGGTAAAACTTCTAGTGCAAGAATTTTAGCAAAATCTTTGAACTGTAAAAATGGACCAACTGTAAAACCTTGTGGTAAATGTGAAAGTTGTATTGATATCACAAATTCAACACCAGTTGACGTTATTGAAATCGATGCTGCAAGTAATAGAAAAGTTGAAGATGCACAAAACATTTTAGAAAAAATTCAATATGTTCCAGTAAACGGTAAATATAAAATTTACATCATCGACGAAGTTCACATGCTTTCAAATACGGCATTTAATGCCCTTTTGAAAACATTGGAAGAACCGCCAGAAAATGTTATTTTTATTCTTGCGACAACAGAACCTCAAAAGGTTTTAGATACTATTAAGAGCCGTTGTCAAAGATTTGATTTTAAACGTATCACGACAGAAGATATCGTTAAACATCTTGAATACATTGCAAAACAAGAAAGCATTAACATTGAAAAAGAAGCGCTTTATACAATTGCAAAAAACTCTGCAGGCGGAATGAGAGATTCTATTTCACTTTTAGAA
>ERZ808278.683-NODE-683-length-19510-cov-4.259882_pt1 | contig 19510 bp, 15 predicted proteins | sample MGYA00521239_ERZ808278 | MGnify/ENA primary metagenome ERZ808278 (study PRJEB31516, sample SAMN03275600) | gut metagenome | biome: mammalia-associated habitat; material: feces | host: Papio cynocephalus | place: Kenya | collected 2012-07-17 ... | reverse complement strand
CCGCGAGGTGTAAGTTAAAAGATACACGTCGTCCTTATCGGGCTGGGAAACCCTGTTTATTTTTGCGCCGCGAAGAATTTCGTCGAGTTCGGCGGCGGCGTGATGAAGCGTGAATGCGTCCTGCGGCATTTTTTCTCCTTTTTGCGAAGTTTTGCGAAGCGTTTCCGGCCGTTTTTTATATGCAAGCGGCCGTTTTTTCAAAACGTTTATAACTATTATATATTTTTTTTGCGTAAAAGTAAATTTTATTGGCAGAAAAATTTGCAAAATAAATAAAAATGTGGTAAAATATCGAAGCAAAACCAAAAAACGAGTTAAGAAATACTTATCTTTAAGGAGCAAATATGAAATACACTTTTGAAAAAGGCGAAAAAAGCTCGGTTAAAATCACCGTGACGCTTACGGCGAAGGAATGGGCCGCGATGCAGGATAAGGCCTATGAAAAAACCAAGGGCAAATACCAGTTGCCCGGTTTCCGTAAAGGGCACGTTCCCAAGTCCGTTATCGAACAGGCTTACGGAAAGGGAGCTTTTTATGAAGAAGCGGTAAACCTCGCTTTCGCTCAATATTATTACGACGTTCTTGAAAAAGAACCTACGATAGAGCCTATCGACAGGCCCGAAGTCGAGATAGACAAACTCGACGATAAGGGACTTACCTTCACCGCCGTAACCCCCGTTAAACCGGACGTTAAACTCGGCGAATACAAAGGTATAAACGTTGAAAAAGTTGAGTATAATGTTAAGGACGACGATATAGCAACCGAAGTCAACAGGCTTTTGGAGCAGCACGCCACCGAGGAAAACGTCGAGGGCAGGCCCGCTAAAAACGGCGATATAACCGTTATCGATTACAGCGGAAGCATCGACGGAGTTAAGTTCGACGGCGGCACTGCCGAAAAACAAAACCTCACTCTCGGCAGCGGAATGTTCATTCCCGGTTTTGAAGAACAGGTTGAAGGAATGAATATCGGCGAAACCAAGGATATAAAGGTTAAATTCCCCGACGATTACGGCGCGGAAGACCTTAAAGGCAAGGAAGCCGTTTTCACCGTAACTCTTCACGAGATAAAGGAAAAGAAACTTCCCGAGCTTACCGACGAGTTCGTTAAAGACAAAACGGGCAACGAAACCGTTGAAGCTTATAAGGCGAGCGTTAAGGAAAGGCTTGAAAAGGCAAACGAACAAAGAGCGGAAAGAGAGCTTGAAGATAAGATTATCAAAGCAATCACCGATAAGAGCGAAGTCGAAATTCCCGACAGCCTCGTCGAGAGAGAAATCGACAATATGGTTCAGCAGGCTTCTTACAGGCTTATGTATCAGGGGCTTAAATTCGAGGACTATCTCAAATATACCAACCAGACGATGGAGGCTTACAGAGAAGGTCTTAAAGAATCCGCGAAGGAACACGTTAAAACGCAGCTCGTAATCGATAAGATTCTTACCGACGAGAAAATCGAAGCGACGAAAGAGGACGTGGACGCGAAGATAGCCGAGCAGGCGCAGTCGGTGGGAAAAGACGCCGAAGAGTACGCCAAAACGATGAGCGACAAACAACGCGGTTATATCGAAAACGGCGTGGTAATCGACAAACTTTTCAAATTCCTTAAAGAAAACAACAATATTGCGTAAAACTTAAAGAGGCTGTTAAGATTTTTAACAACCTCTTTTAAATCAAAAGGAGAGTATTATGGCTTTGATACCTATGGTAGTCGAACAAACCGACAGAGGCGAACGTTCGTACGATATTTATTCCAAACTTTTGGAAGAGAGAATTATTTTCATAACGGGCGAGATAAACGACGCCGTTGCAAACACGGTCGTCGCCGAGCTTTTGTATCTCGAAGCGAAGGACAGTACGAAAGATATAGATATTTATATCAACAGCCCCGGCGGGAGCGTAACCTCCGGACTTGCGATTTACGACACGATGAATTTCATCAAATGCGACGTTTCCACCATTTGCATAGGAATGGCGGCTTCGATGGCGGCGTTTTTGCTTTCGAGCGGAAAAAAAGGCAAGCGTTACGCGCTTCCCTCCTCGGAAATTATGATTCACCAGCCTTTGGGCGGAGCGCAAGGTCAGGCGAGCGACATTAAAATTCAGGCGGAGCATATCCTCGCGCTTAAAAAGAAACTCAATTCCGTTCTTGCCGAAAACACGGGCAAGCCGGTGGAGCAAATCGAAAAGGATACCGACAGGGACAACTATCTTACGGCCGAAGACGCTCTCGGTTACGGGCTTATAGACAAGATTTTTTATAACAGATAATTCGGCTTGAAGGAGGACGAAATGGCAAATAATCATATCGACGGCGAAGACGAACGCCGTTGTTCGTTTTGCGGAAAACCCAAAGAGCTCGCTAAAAAACTGATTGCCGGGCCGGACGGGGTTTATATTTGCGACGAATGCGTCGATATATGCAAAGAGGTTTTGGAGCGTGAGGAGAAAAAGGCGGCGGACGAGGAAACCGCGCTTTTAAAGCCGCACGAAATAAAAGCGGAACTCGATAAGTATATAGTAGGTCAGGACAAGGCGAAGAAGGTTTTGTCCGTGGCGGTTTACAACCATTATAAAAGAATACGCCTTAAAAAGGCAACGGGCGACGACGATACGGAAATCGAAAAGAGCAACGTGCTTTTGCTCGGGCCGACGGGTTCGGGAAAAACTTTGCTTGCAAGAACTCTTGCCAAGATTTTAAACGTTCCGTTTGCCGTTGCGGACGCAACCACGCTCACCGAAGCCGGTTACGTCGGCGAGGACGTGGAAAACATTTTGCTTAAACTTATTCAAAACGCCGATTACGACGTCGAAAAGGCGCAAAAGGGCATAATTTATATCGACGAAATCGATAAAATCGCCCGCAAAAGCGAAAACGTTTCCATCACGCGCGACGTCAGCGGCGAGGGCGTGCAGCAGGCTCTTTTGAAAATAATCGAATCGACCGTGGCGTCCGTTCCTCCGCAGGGCGGAAGAAAACACCCGCAGCAGGATTTTATCCGAATCGACACGACGAATATCCTGTTTATTTGCGGCGGCGCGTTCGTTGGGCTCGATAAAATCGTCGGGAAGAGGCTCGACAGTTCTTCGCTCGGCTTTGCGGGTAAACTTAAAACCGCGGAAGAGGATTCAATCGCTTATATCGACGAAATTCAGCCGCAGGACCTCACCAAATTCGGGCTTATTCCCGAATTCGTGGGAAGAATGCCGATTGTCGTCGGATTGCACCCGCTTGACGAAAACGCGCTCGTGAAAATTATGACCGAGCCGAAAAACGCAATCGTCAAGCAATATAAAAAACTCGTCGGAATAGACGACGTGGAACTCGTCGTTACGGACGACGCCGTTTTAGAGGTTGCGAAAAAGGCGATTGCTCTTAAAACCGGCGCGAGAGGACTTCGCACTATTTTCGAGAATCTTATGCTCGACAGTATGTACGATATTCCGTCCGAAGAGGGCGTCGAAAAGGTTATAATCGACAAAGACGTGGTTTTGGGGAGAAAATCGCCCGAAATAATCAAAAAGAATATCGCTTAAATCGTTCAGGTTCGATTTGAGTGTAATCAGAATTTTCAGGCGGCGGCGGAATTTCGCAAAAAAGCAAATTCCGCCGCCGCCTTTTGTCAAAAAAGAATTATTAACGGCTTCCGTTTCCAAAAAAAAAGAATTATTTCGGATTTATCATTGACAAAATCGGAATAGTTTATTATACTATTCGTATATAGATATAGAATAGAGGAGTTATAACTCAATTTATATCGAGGGAGGGTTGAAGATGAACGTCGACGAAAACGAAAAAGTTACCGGCTTCGGCGCAAGGCAAGCCAAACACGGGCTCGTGCTTGCGGACGGCGAACGGATTGTCGATAGCTTCGATTACGACTGCTACGCGATGCACGATAAAGTCAACGGAACGATGACGGCGGAAAACACCGTGCTTCTCACCAACAAAAGGCTCGTGCACACCGCTTTTGCCGAGAGCAAAAGAAGAACGACCAAAAGAAACGTGGAAATTCCCGTGGACAGAATCGAGAGCGTTTCGTCATATTTTAAGAGCGCGAAGCGTTATTGCGTTTGGGGCATAATCGTCCTTGCCGTCGTCGCGGCGTTGTTTCTCGTTGTCGGCGTGCTTTCGGTTGTCGGCGTTATTCCCGAGATTATAAGCGGCGCGGCGGACAAAATCATCGAATTCGGAGTTGCCGTTCTTGCGATAGCGGGCATAGTTCTGATTATCCTTTTCGCAAAACGCAGAATAAGCTTCGGAATAACGATTTTCACCAAAGAAAGGCCGGACGTTCCGTGCAGAGTTATGTGCGTCAACAGAGAAGAAGGCTATTTATCCGACGTTTTGGATAAGGACGAAAACTGTTTTACGGCGGACGTTATCGAAGCCGAAAAAATGGCTTACGCCCTTTCAAACGAGATAATGCAGATTAAAATCGAAAACGAAACGGAGGAAAATAAAGATGGAAACAATGCTGGCTAAGGACGAAGTTCTTATAAAACAGTATGACTATGCGGTTACGAAGTCTAAACACGATTCCGTCGTGCATAGCGTTATCGTTACGGATAAAAGAATAATCGCGCAGGAGCAGGGCGAAAGGTCGTTTTCGAGAAACGAAATGCCCATCGACCACGCCGATTACATACTCACCGATTTCGACAGCTATAAAAGGTCGGTCGGGCTTGCCGTGTTCCTGTTCGTATTGAGCGTGCTTCTCGCCGTGGGCGGATTCGTTTGGAGCAGGTTCGTTGAAGGAACTTACTGGTTTCTGATTCCTTCGGGATTGGCGGTTGTGGCGGCTGTGTTCGCCGTTATCGCGCTCGTTATCGCTCTCACGAGAAAGGGCGCGTCCGCGGAACTCGAAATAAGGTCGCGCCAGCCCGTTTACGAAATGCTCAGTTTCAGCGCGAACGGACTTAAACCGACTAATCGCCTCGATAAACTCAAAATAAGAGTCGATAAAGAAGTTGCCGAAAAAATGCTTAACGAAATCGGCGCGCTTATTCTGGAATACAGAAAGAAATAATTTTTACGCTGAATCTACTTAAAATTTAAGCGGCGGCGTTCGGGAAAACCGAACGCCGCCGCTTTTAAAATATCGTTTATCGAAATTATCAAACGTTGAAGCGGAAAAGAACCACGTCGCCGTCCTTCATAACGTAATCCTTGCCTTCCGAGCGAACTTTTCCGAGTTCTTTCGCCTTGGTGTAACTGCCGAGTTCGAGAAGAAGTTCCCAGTCTATGCACTCGGCGCGGATAAAGCCTTTCTCGAAGTCGCTGTGGATTTTCCCTGCGGCTTGCGGGGCTTTCGTGCCTTCTTTTATCGTCCAGGCTCTCGTTTCGTCCTCGCCGGAGGTGAGGAAACTTATAAGCCCCAAAAGTTTGTAAGAGGCTTTAACGAGACGGTTAAGTCCGCTTTCTTTAAGCCCGAGGTCGTCGAGGAAAATGGCGGCTTCGTCGGGCGGGAGTTCGGAAATTTCCTCTTCCGTTCTCGCGCAGATAACGAGCGTTTCGCTGCCCTCTTTTTTTGCGTAATCGGCAACTTCTTTGGCAAGCGGAATATCGTTTACGTCCTTTCCCATATCCGATTCCGCAACGTTTGCCGCGTAAATTACGGGCTTTGCGGAGAGCAGGAAAAGCCCGTCCACGTATTTTTGTTCTTCTTCGGAAAGTTCAATCCCTCTCACGGGTAATTCCGCTTCGAGCCTGTCGAGTACCTTTTTCAAAATATCCGATTCTATCTTATATTTTTTATCGCCCGATTTAATCATTCCGTAGGCTTTGTCGTAGCGCTTCTGAACGGTTTCGATGTCGGCGAGGATGAGTTCGAGGTTGATTATGCCTATATCTCTTATCGGGTCTACGGTGTTTTCGACGTGGGTTACGTTTTCGTCCTCGAAGCATCTCACGACGTGAACGATTGCGTCAACCTCTCTTATGTGCGAAAGGAATTTATTGCCCAAGCCTTCGCCTTTGGACGCGCCCTTAACAAGCCCCGCAATATCCACGAATTCGATGCTTGCGGGCGTAACTTTTTTGCTGTTGTATAACGCGGCGAGTTTGGGAAGCCTTTCGTCGGGAACGGCAACCACGCCCACGTTCGGCTCAATCGTGCAGAACGGGAAGTTGGCGGCTTGCGCACCCGCGTGAGTGATGGCGTTGAAAAGAGTGGATTTACCTACGTTCGGCAATCCCACGACTCCTAATTTCATAATTTATCTCCGTTCGGCGTACTTAATCCGCAAAAATCGGCAATTAAATTCCGCCGTGAGGCAAAAAGCCTCCGTTTCATTGTTATTTCAACGTAAATTATACCGCAAATTGCAAAATTATTCAATTCTTTTGTTGCGGTATTTTTCGTTTTATGCTAAAATTTATTATATTGAGGATAAATAAATGGATTATAAAAAACACATTGCGGAAAAGCTTTCTTCCTGCGGAATAGCCGAGGAAGAAATAGAAGCGGCCGTCGTCGTGCCGCCGGACAATAAAATGGGCGATTACGCTCTGCCTTGCTTCAAATTTGCCAAGGCGATGAGAAAATCGCCGGTTGCCATTGCGGAAGAACTTAAAGGCGCGTTTTCCTGCGACGACGCGATAAGCGAGGTCGAGGCGGTGAACGGTTACCTTAATTTCAAGGTAAACAGAAACGCTCTCGTTAAGGAAACTCTTGAAAAAATCGCCGAAAAAGGCTCGGAATACGGCTCGTCGGATATGGGCGCGGGCAAGACGATTTGCATCGATTATTCGTCGGTCAACATAGCAAAACCTTTCCATATCGGGCATTTGTCCACAACGGTTATCGGCGGCGCGCTTTATCGTATTTTTAAATTTCTCGGTTACAACGCCGTCGGCATAAACCACCTCGGCGATTACGGAACGCAGTTCGGCAAGCTTATTTACGCTTATAAGCACTGGGGCTCGGCGGAAGCCGTTAAAGAGGGCGGCGTTAAGGAACTCACGAGGCTTTACGTTCGTTATCACAAGGAGAGCGAAAACAATCCCGCGATGGACGACGAAGCGAGGAGCTATTTTAAACTTATAGAAAACGGCGACGAGGAATGCGTTAAACTTTTCAATCTTTTCAAGGAAATAACTCTTAAAGAAGTTGAAAAAATTTACGACGAACTCGATATAAAATTCGATTCTTACGCCGGCGAGAGCTTTTATAACGATAAAATGCAACCCGTTATCGACGAACTTACCGAAAAAGGACTTTTGGTTGAAAGCGAGGGTGCGAAGATAGTCGATTTGGAAAAATACGGAATGCCTCCGTGCATAATTTTGCGTTCGGACGGAGCTTCGCTTTACGCAACGAGGGATTTGGCTGCGGCTTGCTATCGCAAAGAGCGTTACGATTTCGATAAGTGTCTTTACGTCGTGGCGTACCAGCAAAATCTCCATTTCAGGCAGATTTTCAAGGTTCTCGAACTTATGGGCAAGCCTTGGGCGAAGGACCTCGTTCACGTCGCTTACGGTATGGTTTCCCTTCTCGACGAAAACGGAAATCAAGTGGCGATGAGCACGAGAAACGGCACGGTGGTCCTTTTGGAGGACGTTTTGAAAAAGTGCCACGAAAAATGCCTTGAAATTATCGAGCAAAAGAACCCCGACCTCGAAGATAAGGAAACCGTGGCAAAGCAGGTCGGCACGGGCGCGGTTATTTTCGGCGCGCTTTCAAACAGCAAGATAAAGGATATAGCGTTCAGTTATTCCAAAATTCTCAATTTCGACGGCGAAACAGGGCCTTACGTTCAGTACACGGGCGCGAGGATAAAGAGCGTTTTGAGAAAAGGCGGAGCTTTGGGCGGAGTTATCGGCAAATACGAAATCAAAGAGGTGAACGAGGACGAATATCAGCTCGTTTCCCTGCTTTCCACTTTCCCGGACGTCGTTAAAGCGGCGGCGGAAAGGCTTGAACCGTTCTTTATAACCCGCTACGCAATCGACGTTGCCTCGGCGTTCAACAAGTTCTATTTCGATTATAAAATCGTAAGCGAGGACGAGAATACGACCAATTTCAGGCTTGCGATTTCGTCCGCGTCGCTCACGGTTTTAACTTCCGCGCTTACTCTTTTGGGGATTAAAATTCCGGAGAGAATGTAACTTATGAAACTCGTTATTTTTGACCTTGACGGAACGCTTACGAACACGATTCCCGATATAGAAGACAACGTAAACAAAACGATGCGCAAATTCGGTTATCCGGATATTACCGCCGACGAGGCGAGAAGATTCGTCGGAAGCGGGGCGAAACTTTTAATCGAAAGGTCGCTTAAAGGCGCGCACCCCGATAATTTTGACGAAATAGTTGCGTTTTACAACGATTCTTACAACTTTTGCGGAAGCCCGAAAACCTGCGTTTACCAAGGAATGACGGAACTTTTGAAAGAACTTAAAGCGGACGGATACGCGCTTGCGGTGGTATCGAACAAGCCGCAGGACGGCACTACGGAAGTTATCCGCAAGTTTTTCGGCGACGGACTTTTCGATTACGTTTACGGGCAAAGAGAGGGCGTTAAAACCAAGCCCGATAAAGAGCCCGTCGAAATCGTTCTTAAAGCTTTGGGCGCGGAAAAACGCGACGCGGTTTACGTCGGCGACAGCGAAGTGGACGTGATGACCGCGCAAAATTCCGGGCTTTACGGAATAAGCGTTTTGTGGGGATTTAGAGAAAAGGAGCTTCTGATAGAGCACGGGGCTTCGATTTTTGCCTCCACGGCGGCGGAATTGCGAGAAAAAATAGATTTATTTTTTAAAAATCGTTGACGAACGGGAGTTTATCAAGTATAATAGACTCGTTCGTTTAATATAATATAAAAGGAGAGAAAAAATGAGTTTTGACAAATGGTTTAACAGTCAATCGGTACTTCTGAAAGCTATTCTTTTGCTCATTCCCGGTGTAAACTGGGTTGTAGAGTGCCTTATAAGGCTTTCGGTTATGCTTCGCACCAAAAGCGTGGTTCACGTCGTAGTGTTCCTTTTGTTCCTGCTTGTGGGTTGGGGCTGGTTCCTCGGCGTTATAGATTTCGTCTATATGCTTTTAACCGGCCATCTTATTTTGGCAGACTAACGACAAAATTTAATTAAAAATTTTAAACGCCGCCGCGGAAATTTTTCCGCGGCGGCGTTTTCGCATAATGAAATTTTAAAATAAAACCCGCGTTAATCGACTTATACGCGGGCTTTTCAACGTTATTCATTGATTTTCGTTTGTTCGTTTTCTCGTTGCTTATTTGGCGTTTTCTCCGCCGTCGCTCGATTGCTCGTAAGAAACGGAACGGTTGAGTTTCATTATTTCCGCGCAAAAATCGTCGTACTTTTCGGGTTGAATCACGGCGTTAAGAGTGCTTTCGTCCTTAAAAACGATAACGAGCGTGTTTTGTTTAACGTTTTTAACCAGCGAGCTTATTTCGCTTATTTTATATTTATCGGATAAAAATCCGAACGCAACTTTAAGCTCGGTCGTTTTGACGAGATAATAAGAGGAAATTATCGCCGACGTTACGAACGCCGAAAAAACGACGGGAAGAACGAGGCAAAGGATAATTCGGATATAATCGTAAGCGTCGACGGGGTTCGGGTTGTCTATCGAAACGATTAAACGATAAAGATTCCACACGAAGCAGCAAATCGAAAGCGCGTAGATTGCGCCGAAAATCCAATACATATAATTTTTGTATTTATACTTAAATTTCATATCGTCCTCCGCAAAACGGTAAAAGCGCGGCGTAAACGTCAACGTAAGTTGCGCCGCGTGACCTTACGCAAATTATTATACTTCTTTTTTTCTCAAAGGTCAATTTATAAAGAAAGTAAAATGCCGAATAGATTGTGAAATAATTTGCCAAAAACCGCGCGCTGTGTTAAAATACCGCTATGAGTATTTTAGAAATCAAAGGGCTTACCCACAGATACGACGACAGAGATATTTTCGTCAAGGCCGATTTAACGGTGAACAGCGGCGAACATATCGGCGTCGTCGGCTTAAACGGAGCGGGAAAGTCCACGTTCATCAATATTATTGCGGGCAAACTCGTTCAGGACGACGGGGAAATAAAGCGTTTGCCGCGTATGAGAATAGGTTATCTCGACCAGCACGCCACGCTCGATAAGTCGCTCACCGTGATGGAATATCTTCGCGGCGCGTTTTCTTATCTCGACGAAAAGAACGCCGAACTCGAAAAGGTTTATAACGATATGTGCGAGGCTTCGGGCGACGAACTCGACGAAATGGTAAACCTTTCCGCTAAACTTCAAGAGGAACTCGACGACGCGGGGTATTACGACCTCGAAGCCCAGATTAAAAAAATCGCGAACGGCCTCGGCGTCAATAAGTTCGGTTACGACACGGTAATCGGCAATCTTTCGGGTGGGGAGCGAGCCAAACTGATGCTTTCAAAGCTCCTTCTCGAAGGGCAAGACTTAACGCTTTTAGACGAGCCTACGAACTTTTTGGACGTGGAGCATATCGAATGGCTGACAAAATTTCTGAATTCGTATAAAAAGACCTTCCTCGTAATTTCGCACGACACCGTCTTTTTGAATAACGTCGCGAAGATGATTGTTAGCATCGAACACGGCAAAATCACGAAGTTTACGGGGAATTACGACCAGTTTTTGGTTAAACGCGAAATTTTAAACAAGCAATACGAGGACGAATATAATCGTCAGCAAGCGGAAATCAAACGGTTGCAGGATTATATCGACAGGAACGGGGCGAGGGCTTCCACCGCCGGAATGGCTAATTCGAGGAAGAAAATGCTCGATAGAATCGAGCGTATGGCGAAGCCGATAACCGAGCGCGATTGCTTTTTCAAGTTCCCGTATATCGACCTCAACACCAAAGATATGCTTATCGTGAAGTCGCTTAAAGTGGGCTATACCTCCCAGCTTATCCCCGACGTGGATTTCCACCTCGGTTCAACCGATAAAATATGGATAAGAGGAACGAACGGCGTGGGAAAAACCACGCTTCTCAAAACGCTTATGCGCAAAATTCCGAGCCTTGGCGGAACTTTCAATTTTCACCCTGCGGCAAAAATAGGCTATATCGAGCAGGAACTCGGTTTTGAAAACGGAAGCCTTTCGGCTTATAACGTTTACCTCAACGCGTTTCCGCGCTGTTCGCAAAAGGAAGTTCGCGCCGCGCTTGCCGCCGTCGGGCTTTCCGGCGACCTTGCCGTGAAACCCGTTTCCACGCTTTCCGGCGGGGAAATGATGAGGCTTAAACTTGCGATTTTATGCAATTCGCCGTCGAATATTCTTATCCTCGACGAGCCGACCAATCACCTCGACGTGAAGGCGAAAAAGGCTTTAAGAGAGGCTTTGCTCGCTTACGAGGGTGCGCTTATTCTCGTCACGCACGAGCCGGATTTTGCCGAAGGGCTTTGCAACGTCGTTTTCGACGCGAAGGCAAAATAATTCCGAATAAGCCGAAACGAACCGAAGCAATCCGAAACGAGCCGAAGAAAACCGATTTTTCGGGTTCGGCTTGTCGGGTTTTTATGCAATAAGTCGGCGTATAAGTCGATTATCGCGGTATTTTTAACGCCAATGACAACAATTTTAAAGTTTATAAAGAAAAACGCAGTGCTCGTTATCGCCGTCGTTCTGGCCGTGGTTACGGCGTTTATCGTTCCGCCGGACGAGGCGTATATAGATTATTTCGATTTTGCCACGCTCGGCTGCCTTTTCGGAACGCTGCTCGTCGTTGAAGCTCTTTCAAACGTTCGTTTTTTTGAAATCCTAGCGAGGAAAATCGTCACGAAATTCAAAAATATGCGGAATATCGTTTTCGCGCTCGTTTTCATAACCTATTTCGGCTCGATGATAATGGCGAACGATATGGCTCTTATAACGTTTTTGCCGCTTGGCTATTTCGTGCTTTCGAGAACGGAAAAAAGAGAGTATATGGCGTTCGTTTTCGTTATGCAAAACGTCGCCGCAAATTTGGGCGGAATGTTGACGCCGTTCGGCAATCCGCAGAACCTTTATTTATATTCGCATTATCAAATCCCGAACGGGGAGTTTTTGAAAATAATGTTTCCGCCGTTTGCCGTTGCGCTCGTTTTAATCGTGGCGTGTTGTCTGACGGTGAAAAAAGAGCCTGCGGAGATAAAGGACGACGTTTTTTACACGCCCGATAAACCTAAAACGATAATTTATCTCGTGCTTTTCGCGCTGTCGGTATGCTCGGTTTTGCGGGTTTTCCCGTTCTGGATAGGCATAGGGATAGCCGCTCTCGGGGTTTTGATTTTTGACAGAAAAGCCTTTTTAACGGTTAATTATCCCTTGCTTTTAACCTTTTGCGCGTTCTTCGTTTTCAGCGGCAATATGTCACGGATAGAGAGCGTTCACGAACTTATAGGCGGACTTTTGGAGAAAAACACCCTGCTCGTTTCCGTGCTTTCGTGTCAGGTCATTTCAAACGTACCGTCGGCGACGTTGCTTTGCAGATTCACGGAAAATTACGCGCCGCTTCTCGTCGGCGTGAATATCGGCGGGCTCGGAACTCCGATAGCCAGCCTTGCGAGCCTTATAACTCTCGGAAAGTTTAAATCAACGGGCGGCAACACGGGGAAATATCTTTTGAAATTTTCGCTCGTCAATTTTTCCTTCCTTATAATTCTCGTTTTTTTTGAACTCATCGTCTTATAAAGTCTTATAAACTTGAATGAAGGCCTTGGTAGGCCTTGGGTTTCAATAATAGTGCGCTTTGGGCGAAAAATCATACTTTCAAAAACCGAAAAATTTAAAAATTAAGCCGCCCCGACGAGCAAAAGGCTCGTCGGGGCGGCTGTTTTATCGGTGATAACGATTTGAAAATTCTATTTAAGATTATTTAGAGCAAACCGTCAAAGAATCGAAGTAAACGGTTGCCGTCGCGCCCGTTCTAACGACGAGAACGAATTTTTCGAGCTTGTCGTTTGCGGAAATTAAGTCTTTCGATTCGAGAAGAATCGGCAAAATATCGATTTCCGTCCATTCTTCGTAAACTTCGGGGTGGTTTCCGACGTTGTCCTCGGCTTTTCCGCCGTTAAACGTATTTTCGCTGTCGTTGTAAATTCGGATTTGCCCTTTCGTTAGTTTTCCCTCGCAAACGACGCGAACTCTGATTTTTACGGATAATAAATCTTCGAGGTTATAAGCGTCCTTTAACCCGACGCCGACCGAAACGAGGTATCCGTCGGTTTTCCCGTAAACGCCGCCGGTGTAACCGTTCGGAACGCCGCTTTTATCGGTTATTTCCGAAGAAGCGTAACACTTTATCCCGTTCGTGTTTACCGTGGCGTCGATTTCGTCGTTCGCAAAATCGTAAACTTTTCTTTGGTATTTGGGGATAACCTGTTCGTCGCGTTCTCCGCAATCGCAATAGCGAACGCGAAGTCCGTTCTCTTCAAAAGAAGCTTCTTTTTCAATCGTCCATTCGCCGAAAACGTGTTGACCTTCGGTTATTATCGTTTCGGACTCGAACAACCCGCAAGCGCAGTAACGGCGTTTTTCACCGTTTTTCTTGCAGCTTCCCTTGTCGGTAATTTTCCATTCGCCGTATTCGTGTTCCGACGTGCCGAGCATAATATGCTTAACGGAGAAAATTTCGTATTCGGTAAGCCCGACGACCGTTTTGAGATAGTTTTCGATGGCCTGGGAGAGCGTTCCGCCTTCCGTGCCGTAAGTTTTCATAATATATTTGTAGGTACGGTCGAAAGCGATAAGATTTCCCGCGTCGTCCTGCATCGCGCCGCTGTCGCCGAACCGATATTCGCCGTCCTCGCCCATAACGATGTCCGAACGCCAACGCCCGCCGAAATAGAAAGAGGTTATCTCAAAGTCTTCCGCAAGGTCCTCGTAAGAAGCGCCGAGAAGACCGTTGAGCAAAAATCCGAGCGTGCCGGTTCTGTCCGCGCCGGCGGAGCAGTGGAACATTATCGGATAATTGTTAATATCCCCGAAGAGCCTGAAAATTTCCTTTAAGTTATTCGTGTAAGTTGCCGACCACGCCCTTTGGGGATTCATATTAGGGAACAGGAAATCCCATTGCAAAATCCCGAGCTTATATTTCGTGATTTTTTCGCTAATCGAATCGGTATCCACGTCTAAACGCAAATCGATTTCGGTTTTTATTCCGAGTTCGTCGATAAGAACTTTTTTCGCGGCGGCGTTTGCGTCAACGATTTCCGGCGTGCGGTATGCAAGGCCGTATTTAATCGTTCCGTCGGGGGTTTCTCTTCCGCCCATATCTCTGACGTTCGTAATATTTCCGCAGTTTATGGTCCTTATTTTGTCCGAAACCTCGAAACCGTCCATTTTAACTACGTTTCCGAGGTTATCCCGAACTTTGTAGAAATAAGAATCGGGAATAAGATTGAACAAAATCGTTTGACAATCGGCGTATTCCGCGGAGTAAACCACGTTTTCAAAAGCTTCGTCGGTTGCGAGTTCGAGCGTAAATTTCTTTGCCGAATAAACGTTTTGCCATTCCAGAGAAACGCCTTTAACCCCGTCGCCCGAAGGGTTTTTCCGCAAATAATCCGCTTTGTTTTCCGCATTGAGATAATTTTTCACAACGGTGGGCAAAAGGCTGATTTTTTCGTCGTTATAAATTTTTGTGTCGTCGTCGATATAGTTTGCCGTCAGCATAAGATTGCCCTGCGTACCGTAAGTTATCCTATAATTCTTTCTCGGCTTTTCGCCTTCCTTTGCCCAACCCGTGAACACGCAACCCTTTTTGTATGGGTTCGATAAAACGACGGATTCGTCGGTGTTTTTATACGTCGTCGGGTTTTCGTTTTGCAAAAAGCCTCCGTTTAAGTCGTAAGTAATCGAAAAAACCTGCTCGGTAAGCGCCGGGATAGTCCGCGATTCTATATAACCGCAATTCGCGCAGGTGCGCTTTTCTTTGCCGTCCGAGGTTTCCGTGGCGCGCTTTACGATTTGCCATTCGTCGAAAGAATGACCGCTTGCGGCAATCGTTAAGTCGTCAAGTTCGTTATCGTTTTCGTCGAAATGCTTCTTACATTCGGAGCAATCCTTGTGCGCCTTAACCCCGTTTTCCGTGCAGGTTGCGGGAATTTCGGCTTGCCAGTTTCCGAACGCGTGTTTGTGAGCCTCCGAGCCACCTTCGGACGAGCCGTTAGCGCAGCCGGCGAGCGCGAAAAAAGCGCACAAAACCGACGCAACGGTTAAGATTATTTTTTTCATCGTTTTCTCCTTTTTTAAGAAATTTCTCGCCGAGAGGCGAAAAAACGTACTTTTTATATTACGATTATATCATTTTAACGCGCGTCGTTCAATGCTTTAAAAATGCGCATAATTGCTATGGGTAAACTTTTTCGTTGAAAAAACCGTTTTGCAGCGTATTTCCTTCGGTCGGTTACGGCGGTTTGCGGAATTCGTTTTATACCGATTTCGTGAGTTTTCGGGCAAAGCTAAAAAAACGCGGCGTAAAGCCAGAAATTGCAAGAAAACCGTTGAAAATGTTTTTTCGATGTGGTATAATCGTCGTGTGTCGGCTCACGGGTCGTTTCGTTCCGGACCGCCGCGCCGAGCGAGGTTCGAATTTCACTCGGCACAAAAGGGAAATATCTTATGAAAATCATTGCTTATCAAATCGATTTGGCAAGACAAAAAGAAAGAATCGATTATTTGAAAACGCTCGTTGATAAAGCCGAAAAGTGGGGCTATAACACGATTATCTTATATCTTGAAACCTGCATCAGAACGGCGGACACGCCTTTTTTCAACGATGACGAAACCTATTCCGAGGACGAAGCGAGAGAGATTGTAAACTATATCGAAAGTCGCGGGCTTACGGCCGTTCCCGCCTTTGAAAACTTCTATCATATAGAAAAACTTTTGTGTTACGACGAGTTTGCGGACTTTGCCGAATTTCCCGACGAAAAAGCTCGGGGAAGAGGCTGGACGAGTCCCGTTTATCCTCGCGGGGCGGTGGGGTGCGTTTCAAACCCTGCGTTCAACGAGTTTTTCGATAAATATATAACCGAAGTATGCTCGCTTTTCCCGAGCGGTTACGTTCATATGGGGCTCGATGAAATTTTCGAGTTCGGCGAATGTCCTCGCTGCAAGGAAAGAATCAAAAACGGGGAAACGAAAAAGGACTTTTTCCTTAAACAGGTTTTGCATAACTACGAACTTGCGAAAAAACTCGGCAAGCGAATGATGATGTGGGACGATTTCCTCGAATATTACGATATTTCGGACGCTATCCCGCGCGACGTGATTTTGTGCCATTGGAATTACGGCTATATCGGGTCGGAAACGAAAGGGCATTGGACGGGCAGAGTGCGTAAGGATTGGCTTTCGGTTTACGATAAACTCGGGTTCGAGTATATTTGTTGCGTTTGGGGCAGGCAGACTTCCGCCGTTTATAATCTCGAAACGATGACGAATTACGCCAAAAAGCACGAGCCGTCCGGAATGATTATGACGGAATGGGAGTGTTCCGACAGTTTTTATCTCGGCTGTTATCCCGTGGACGCTTACGCCGCCGCACTGTGGGGCGAAAAAGCGGCTTCCGAAAAGGACGGGATAAGGATTTACGCCGATATTCTCGGCGATAAATCGATTGCGGAAACCGTTTTCAAAACGCCGATTGTAAACGATTGTCTGTATTCGCTCGACGTCGGCAAAAGGGCGGAGGACGGCAATCTCGTTAAACTTATCGCAATGCGCCAGACGGAGGAAGCCGTGAATAAGCTTCGCGAGGCTTTGAAAGGGGCAAAAGGCGAAAGCAAGGACGTTTTGCTCGATATTTACGACAGCGTGCTTGAAAGATTGCTGAAAATGCGTTTGCACGCTTTAAGCTGCGAGGTTTTCGATGGGTACGAAACGGGAAAAACCGATTTTTCCGAAGTTTTTTCAAAGCTTGACGAAATAGAAAAAGAATTTAAAGAAATCAACTCTAACGCGGAATATTTGTGGAAAAAATACCGCGACGGAATAAAAAGCTCGAAAAATCAGTTCGAGAGAACGAAAGAAGGTCGCCTCGATTTGATTCGCGCGGCGAAAAAGCAAATAATCGAAAACACGGGTTGCGGAGTGCTGTTTATCGATATGGTCACGCCCGACGGGTTCTCCTGCCCGAAAATTCGCGTCAGAGTGAAATATGCGGGAGAAGCGGAGGAAACGCTCGAATACGACGGAGCGATAAAACCGGGGCTCGTATCGCTCGACGCGGGCGGTTGTCACACCTATCGTATCGCCGTAAAAAACAAGGCGGTGGATTACGTCACGATTACCTGCCACGGAGAGGGTTCCTTGTTCACCTCGTCGTTAAGGCTGCTTACGCTCGGGGAAAAATCGTCCGTTTCGAGGGTTGAAAAGCTTTGCGGAAGAGTTAAGGACGAAAACGCGCTTCTTTTGCCGGACGTCACGTTTTGCGAGTACGGCTATCCGGACGGAACGGAGCATCTTAACGACGTTTCGCTTGCGAGAAAGGAAAGCGGCGTTAAAATTTTCTTTGCCTGAATTGCAAATTAAGAACGTCGCGGTTTGGCCACCGTTTTAATATTCAAAATAATTTTTTGCGAACTATAAACCGAACTACACGGAGATAAAAATGAAATTTACCGAACTTACCGTATCCACAACCGCCGAGGCGCAGGAACTCGTTGCGGATATAATGTGGAATTACACAAACTACGGCGTTGCCATATCCGACGTTTTAGACGTCGTGGAGCTTTTAAACGACAGGAAGTCCACTTGGGATTACGTCGACGAAGCCGTTTTGAAAGAACTTAATAGTAAAGTGACGCTTGTAAAAGCGTATATTCCGCTCGATATAACCGACGAAACGGTTAAAAAAATAACCGCCGACCTCGAAACGCTTAAAGAAAATTGCAAGGGCAATATCGAAACGGGCAGCCTCGAAACCGTGAAGAGAGTGGTTGACGGCGACGATTGGATTGAAATCTGGCGCAAGCATTACCGCCCCATAGAGCTCGGAAACGTGCTTATTTGTCCCGCCTGGATAGAAAGAAAACCGAAAGAGGGACAAATCGAGGTTATCATAGACAGCAATATGGCTTTCGGCACGGGCGAACACGAAACTACGTCTATGGTTTTGTCGCTTATGCAAAATTACGTCAAAAACGCCGAAACGGTTATCGACGTAGGCACGGGCAGCGGAATTCTGGGCATTGCCGCCGCAAAACTCGGCGCAAAAAAGGTGGTTATGACGGATATAGATTACGTTGCCGTGAAGTCCGCAAAGCATAACTGCGAGATAAACGGCGTTGCGGATAAGTGCGAAGTCGACCTCAACAACCTTCTCGACGACAAGAATATAACGGGCGATTTGGTGCTTGCAAACATCACCGCGGACGTGCTTTTGATTCTTTCCGATTCGATACCTTCCCACGTTAAAAACGGCGGGATACTGATAATGAGCGGAATAATAAAAAGCAGAGTTAACGAAGTTATAGACAGGTATTCGTCGATTGATTTCGAGCTTAAAGAGAGAAAAGACGAGGGCGAGTGGATAGCTCTCGTGATGCAAAAAAAGAGCGGGGGAGAGGGCGTATGAAAGCCGTAGTGTTCACGCTCGGCTGCAAGGTGAACAGTTGCGAAAGCGAATCCCTCATAACGGGGCTTAAATCGCTCGGCTACGAAACGAGCGAGGAACTTTCCTTTGCCGACCTTTATATAATCAACACCTGCGCCGTTACCGCCGAAGCGGAAAAAAAATCGAGGCAGACCATTGCGAGGGCGCGTAAATTCAACGAAAATGCGAAAATAATCGTAACGGGTTGCGCTTCGCAAAAAGTCCCCGAGGATTTTTTGAAGAAAAAGGGCGTAACGCTCGTCACGGGCGCAAAATCAAAGGATAAAATAATAGCTATGCTCGGCGAAACGGGCGTGGTTATCGAAAACGACGACGATTATTACGAGGAGTATTACCCCGAAAAAACCGACAGAACGAGAGCGTTTATCAAGGTGGAGGACGGATGCAACAACTTTTGCAGTTATTGCATTATCCCTTATCTTCGCGGGCGGGTGCGTTCGAGAAATCCCGAAAACGCAGTTAGGGAAATCGAGAGCCTTGCGCCCCTCGAAGCGGTGATAACGGGCATAAATCTCTCGGCTTATAATTATCGGAATATGGGGTTTAAAGAACTTATAGACCGACTTTCGGAGGTTGATTGCCGAATAAGGCTCGGTTCTTTGGAAGCGAACGTGATAACCGAAGAGTTCCTTTCTTCGCTCAAAAAGCTCAAAGATTTCGCGCCGCATTTCCACCTTTCTTTGCAGTCCGGTTCGAGCGCGGTTTTGAAAACGATGAACAGGCATTACACCGCCGAGGAGTTTTTGGAAAAATGCGAGCTTATCCGCAAGTTTTTCCCGTCCGCCGCGATAACCACGGATATTATCGTCGGTTATTCCACGGAAAGCGAAGAGAATTTCGAGGAAACGCTGGAAACGGCGAAAAAAGCGCGGTTTGCGGATATTCACTGCTTCCCTTATTCCAGACGCGAGGGAACTGCG
>ERZ808278.682-NODE-682-length-19522-cov-16.522552_pt1 | contig 19522 bp, 26 predicted proteins | sample MGYA00521239_ERZ808278 | MGnify/ENA primary metagenome ERZ808278 (study PRJEB31516, sample SAMN03275600) | gut metagenome | biome: mammalia-associated habitat; material: feces | host: Papio cynocephalus | place: Kenya | collected 2012-07-17 ... | reverse complement strand
GTAGATAAAACCCAAGTCACTATCAAAAGTCAATTAATGCCGTTTGTTGTATATGTAACAGGAGATGAGGAATCCGTTGAGTCTTTTCTGGATTTATTGAAAGATAGCTCGGACTTGTCGGGTTACTGCCTTGAAGCACAATACGGAAGCGACGGCGTTATTTACGATGATGTAAGTTCAGCTTTTACCTATCGACTTAAAGGGCGGAACATTTTCGAGTTAGATAAGGCGTATCGAGCCTTAATGATACAGCACGACATGTTAGATGCGGCGTATCGAAGAGTTCTGAAAGAACGTAATTTAGCTATTGAAAGCGTTAAGCAGTTTGCAGAAACCCCTAAAGCTAAGCAGATACAAACAGCCTACGACAACGGTTGGAACGATTGTAAAGAAGCAATGTTTGATGCGATAGACGAACTTGAGCAACCAAAACACACCCGGGAAGGTAATTAGGAAGGAATAAAATGCTAATTAAAATCCTTTACATGCCGCTTCTCGTTATCGGGCTGTTGGCGGCAACCGCCGTCGTTCTCTACCTCATCGAGGGCAGGCGGCAATGGTAGAGCGGTTATACGCGGTTTGTATAGCTGATTTAGTGCGTATGGTGATTGTCACGGCAATTATCCTATTCGGCCTTACAAGGAGGTAAGCATGAAGGAACAAGGCGATTTCAAGGCAGGCTATCAACGCGGCTACGAGGAGGGCTACAGCAAGGGGTACAGCGCAGGTTACCGCAAGGCTCGGGACAAAGAAGACAGTGGGCGCAAGGACTATGCGGAACGAGAAGCCCGATACGGGTATCCACAGTATAGGTGGTAGGCATGGAAACATTCAACAAAGCAAACATCGGTAGGTACGTTCATGCGGCCTGCGAAGCGTGCACCGATTGCGACGTGTATAAGAAGCGAGTCGGCAACAGCGGGGTGTACGTGATAATCATCGACGGTTTCACGTTATTCGACACCTCGGAACTCAACTCGTTCATTGCAGGCTATTCGAAGGGGTTCATGAAAGGAAAGGTGTACTAATGGCAATGGTTGAAGTTAATCTTAAAGAATGGATTGTCATCTGCGCGAAGTTGGCAGCTGTGGAAGGTTTTATTGACAATGTAAAAGAAATTCAGGCTGACAAAGAACGTGATGATTGGGATAAGGGTCGTGATATTGGTCGATTAGTTAAAGGACTTGATTTAGATTTCACGCATCTAAAAGATAATGTTGAAAGGTGCCTTGATGAAGCTTAAAAAGCTCGTGCCGCTAATGACTGAGGATTTTCTTATCACCGATTTAGATGAGAACATTACTTACGGTGTAGATAACGCCGATGCAATCGAGAATCAGGCGATTTCCGAACAGCTCAGCAAACGTATTATTTCGATTTCCTCATTCTATGACCAGGTTTTGGTCAAAGTTAAGTTATAATGCCAAGCGCAAGACAGAAAAGGAGGTGAATAAATGATTAGGCGTAAAATGACCACCACAACGTGCGACGTTGTGACACCAGACGGGGAACTGCTCGGACAGTGCAGCTATCTCGGCAAAATCAGCCCGGCGCGTTTGGCAAAGGTGGCGCGCAGGGAGTATAAGAACCAGCTCGCTACCATCACCGATTACCAGGTGATTCAAGAGACTTACGAACTTAGCGAGGAAACTTTTCTCGCTTACGCAAACAAAATCGAAAAGGAGTAAATCATGGTGGCAGAATTTATGGAAGAAGAGCAGGCAATCGCGGTTCAGCAGCAAGCAACGGCGCTTGCCAACGGAAACGGTTTTGCTCAGAAAATCGTGCAGGAAGTGAATGAGCAGGGTTTCTACACCACGCTCGACATCGCGACGCTGGAAGGTAAGAAGAAGCTTTACAGTGCGACCAACGCAAGCGTGCTGCTTCGCGATTATATGGAAACGCCGCTCCCCATCACGGCTATCACTTTCAGCCCGTCGGAGATTTCCGATGAGGACGGAAATCCCATCACGACGCTCGGCGTGTACCTTACCGACGAGAACGGTCAAACCTACAGCTCCACGTCCACGGGCGTTTTGAAGTCGGCTATGCGAATCCTCGCGCAGTTCGGCGAGCCTGATACCTGGGGCGGCGCTCTTACCGTCGTGTGTAAGGAAACCAACACGAGCAAAGGCCGTCGTTACAAGTTCCTCGACGTGGAGTAGGGCGCACATACGTGATACTCTTTAAGGGCGCTCGTTTGAGCGCCCTTATTCGTATCAGGGCAAAATTTAAGCCCCCGCATGGAGGGCGAGGGCTGGAAAAGGAGTAGGCACTATGGCAAGTCGGAACAGAACTGCACTCGACAAGCAGATTTCTCGTGCCCAGAAAAACGCTCGAAACAAACTATACCGCATACGCCAAGCAGGTGCAATCAACACCGAGGAGTTCGACCCTCGCGTTTCGCAGCAAGAATTGAAGGGTATGAACGGCTCCCAGAAGAAAGCCTACCTTCGAAAGCTCGAACTGTTCAACGCACGGCACAACAAGATTATCGTGCAGCCGCAAAACGGCGTGGCGATTCCCGAAACCAAGCTCAAGGCGTACCGTCAAGCGGAGCTTGAGGTGAACGCGGCTCGAATCCTTCGCAGGGCGCAAATAGAGGAAAGCGTGAAGTCGGCGGCTCAACGCGATATAGTCAAGATTCGCGACGTTGTCAGCAAGGAGATAGGCAGGCGCGAGCGAGCCGAAAAGCTTGGAAAGCCCTATAAGCCGCTTAAAGCGTCCGAACGTGCCATGCGCGGAATGCCCGTGCAGTGGAACAAGCTCGACGTTGACTACCTCGCGAAAGCCCAAAGTTACTACGACCCCGTTTTCAAGCAGCTCAAGCCAGGCGAGCGTAACAAGTTCCAAGATATCGTGCCTATCTGGATGCGCGAAGCGTTCCCGTCCGTAAAGGCAGTGGAGGAGCAGACAAAGAAGGCTAAGGCCGCTAAGGAGCGTATCAAGGTGGCGCGTAAGCGCTATCCGCAATACCGCGAAGCCCTTATCGAAAAAGCCATGTTCTCGGGATACCCAGAGCTTGCCGAAGCTATCAGAGCGCTCACGTACGCGCAGCTCGATTATCTTCACTATTACACGGATTTCGACGCATGGGGTTCGTTCTTCTCTTCGCAGGGCGGCTATCTTAAAGGCGAGCAGGCGTTTTTCGAGGACGAGCGCGGCACGACCGACGAAGCGGCGGAAGCGATGATGGCGGAGATATTGAGGGCGCGGCGAATCAGACCCGGGCAATCGGCTTTGTCAAACATTACCTATAACAAGGATTGGCAAGGCGAGAAAGGTTTCGAGAACGCAGCAGGTTCACTGGGTTCGACGCTTAACCCGCTTATTCGCGAGACGGTCGCTAGTCGGGCAGGAGGTATGGACAGACAAGACCGTTACGGTTTCAATACGGGAATTTTCGACTACAAGGCTAAGCGGGCGGAATCAGCTGATAGCGAGCGTATGCTATACGAGCTGCAATACGAAATTGCACACCAGATTAGGCACGGACGATGAAGGAGTACGCAAGCGACTTCGAAACCACGACAGACGCGCAAGATTGCCGCGTCTGGGCGTGGGGATGCGCTACTGTGTGCGAGGAACCAGAACCCACCTACGTATACGGCATCGACATAGAATCGTGGCTTGAGCACGTGAAGGCGAATCCTGGGCGCTATTGGTTCCACAACCTGGGGTTCGACTCGCGTTTCGTCATGTGGTACCTGCTCGACAACGGCATCAAGTGGGTACCGAAGAAGCCTTCGGAGGGCGAGTTTTCCACCGTAATCGACAATATGGGGAAAATCTACGCCCTGGAGATAGGCAACGACAAGGGAAAGCTCCAACTAGCGGACAGTTTCAAGAAAATGCCCATGACGCTTGCGAGCGTGGCGCAGGCATACGATTTGCCTATGAGCAAGGGCGAGCTTGACTACACGGCGTATCGCGAGGTCGGGCACGAGCTTACGGACGAGGAACAGGACTACTTGTCCCGTGACGTGCTCATTTTGGCACGCGCGATGCACAAGCGCCTGGAAGTCGGAACAAAGCTCACTACGGGTGCGGATTGCCTATCGACGTACCAAGACATTATCGGCAAGGCTAAGTGGCAACGGTGGTTCCCGCACTTGAATCCGATACTCGACGGTGAGATTAGGCAGGCGTACCGAGGTGGGTACGTGTACTGCAACCCGATTCATCAAGGTGAGGTCGTGGGCAAGGGAATTGCGCTCGACGTTAATTCGCTCTACCCTTACGTTATGCGCACCCAGCTTTTGCCCTGGGGAATGCCAAGCCGTGGGACGGGTGAACCGAAGGAGACGAAAGACTATCCCTTATGGGTAGGCGAAGTTGAGTTCGACGCTAAGTTGAAGCCAGGCAAGCTCCCCTGCATACAGATGAAGAACAACATGTTCTACGGCGATAGGGAGTACATACGCGAGACGATTGAGCCGATAATCCTTTGGGTATCCTCGGTCGATTGGAAGCTCATACGCGACATGTACGATGTGACCGTGTACTCGTGGGGAGCGCATTACTCGTTCCATGGCTCGGAAGGCATGTACAACGATTATATCGACTACTGGACAGCAGAGAAAATCGCGGCAGGCAAGGAAGGCAACAAGGCGCGCCGGCAGAACGCTAAGCTCGCGCTCAACAACCTTTACGGCAAGTTCGGGCAGAAAGTGGAAGTGCAAGGCAAGGTTCCCGTGCTCGACGAGGAAGAGGTGCTGCATTTCATCGACGGGGACAAGGACTTGCGCGACCCCGTGTACATACCAGGTGCCGTGTTCATCACGGCGTGGGCGCGAAACAAGACCATACGAACCGCGTGCGAGTTCGGGGACAGGTACCTCTATTCCGACACCGATTCAATCAAGGCACTTGGAACCGACATACCAGATGATATCTACGTGGACGATTACGAGTTAGGGGCATGGGCGCTTGAAGAAACGTTCGACAAAGGCGTTTTCCTTAGAGCCAAGACTTACGCCACGGTTACGGACGGTAAAGCAGAGTACATCTGCGCGGGCATGACGAATGCCCTTAAGTCCGTGATGCGTTTCGAGGATTTCAGAGTCGGTTTCACCACGCTCGGAAGCGACAACCCTGATTACGCGAACGAGGATAACTGGAAGCTTGTTCCTATGAACGTGCGCGGCGGTTGCGTGCTTGTGCCCAGACCGTTTACAATTCACGGATAGGATAAGGAGGTGATTCAATGGCTTTGATTCAAGGGTTCGATTGGTACGCCGTGGTTGCGGCGCTTATCTTCATCTTGTTTGATTTCGTGACAGGTCTTGCCAAGGCGGCGTACAACAAGCAGGTTTCGTCCACCGTCATGCGCGAGGGGCTTTACCACAAGTTCGCCGAGATTCTCGTTATCGTGCTCGCGGCGTTCATCGACGTTGCCTGCACGCATTTGGAGTTGGGTTTCGACACGCCCATCCTCGCTGTGACGTGCGGCTACATCGTGCTGATGGAGATTGCGAGCATCATCGAGAACATCGGGGAGATGAACCCCGATTTGGCGAACAGCCCCGTTTTCTCGATTTTCAAGAAAGGCGGTATCGCGAATGGCAAGCATTCGGGGAATTGACGTAAGCTCCAACCAGCCAGCGGATATCTGCTCGATGGTCGATTACGATTTCGCCATCGTGAAAGCCACGGGAAACCCTCCCGGCTACGCTTGGAACTACAAAAACCCCTACATGGAGCAGCAGGTGGGGGACGCACTCGCTAAGACAGGTTGCGCTGGGCTTTACCATTTCACGTTCGGGCGCGAAGCGAAGGAGGAAGCGGACTTTTTCTGCGACACCGTATCCGCTTACGTCGGGCGCGTTATGCTCGTCATCGACTACGAGGGGCAGGCAACGGGAAACGGGCGTGAATGGTTGCGCGAGTTCGCGCAGCGAATCGTTTACCGAACGGGCGTGAATCCCGTCGTGTACGCTTCAAGCTCGGTTATCCGTGACCAGGATTTGGAATCGCTTGCCGAGGAAGAGGATTTGTCTCTTTGGAGCGCTAACTATTGGCGTGGATACGACACCGTGTACGGTTACGACACGAGCGGCATGAAGCAGGATATCTCATCGAGCGCCCTTTGGCAGTTCACGAGCCAAGGAATCCTCGATGGGTACGACGGGTATTTGGATTTGGATTTGTTCTACGGTGATTACGATGCGTGGCAGAAATACTGTGCATCGAGCAAGGCAGAACCAGCAGAACCGGAGGAGGATGACGATATGACGAACGACCAGGCTTCGCAGCTGAACGCCATCTACGACGCGTGCGCGGGGTGGATGCAGGCCACTTACAACGAGGTCATGCGCACCGATGACCCGACGGGACGCGGTTACGAAATGAAAGACCACGACCACATCAAGTGGATTGCGGCGGCGGTAAAGGAAAACGCCGACGCTATAGAAGGCCTTGAAAGCAAGTTGGAAACGCTTGAAAACAAGCTTGATTCGATTATCGAGAAGCTTTCCGCTGAATAAGGCACATTCGGATATTCGAGCGCAAAACGCCCGCGCAGCCTTCGGGCACGCGGGCTTTCTTATGCGCTAAAAGCTTGTTTGCTTCACGCTCGATAACGTCTATAGCGTTTATGCCGTGAACGACGAACCATTTCGAGGTCACGGCGTTAGGCTGTGAGAGCGTGTAGTAGGACAAGTCCACTTCGACCTCGTAGCCCCGCCTATCGACGTTGCATTCCATAGAGAGCAGCCAAGCGTTGGTTTCGTTTCCGCCTTCAAGCAAAGTGCATTCCATGTATACCCCTTTTCGCGTTGGGGAAATTATGCCACAATATAGGCGCTAGAGAAGCCCCGTTCGTTTGCCAGTAGCGTAAGTCGGGACAGCGGGTCTTGCGACCACCGAAGCGCGGCTCCAAGCTGGGGGCTTTGAGCAAGCCACGGGTGACTTCCGAGCACTGTTTTAGCCCTAACGGGGAGTCACGCGACTACATCCGTTAGGGCTTTTCGTTTAGGAGGAACTATGGATTTCGACGAGGTGTTGAAGCAGTACGACAACATCCACGACACAGAGGGAATCCCAGGATTTCGGGACACCCTCGTGAGCTACGGCGAAAGCGTGGGGCAGATTTCGGAGGGCGCGAACGCGCGTATCTCCGAACTCGAAACGGCTCTAGCAGCGGCCGAGGAGAAGGCAACGAACCTCGCAGCCCGCAATTACGAACTCATCATCGCGGCCACCGCGCAAGAAGCGGCGCAGGAACCGCAAGCAGACCCAGAACCAACTGAAGAGGACAAAGACGTTTCTTCTTTGTTCGGAAAGAGAGCATAAATGGCTGACACCATGCTTCAGGCGGACAACGCCGCCATTCTCAACAAGGTTCGCGCAAACGCGAGCCTGGAGTACCAGTCGCGTATTCCCGTGGCAACCCAGTCCAACCTCAGCAAGACCTTCGCGACCTTGCAGCAGTTCCAACCGATGTGGAACGAGTTCATGGACGTTCTCATCAACCGTATCGGACTCACGCTGTTCAACACCAACAGCTTCACCAACCGACTCAAGCCGCTCAAGTCGGGTGCCATGGCCTACGGCGGAATGATTCAGGAAATCGGCGCGAACCTGCTCCATGCGGAAGCCTACGACCCGAACGACACCAACGTGTTCGGCGGCGAGAAAGCGGACGTTGAGGTCAATTACCACCAAATCAACCGCCGTGACAAATACAAGATGCGCGTGAACAACGACCTTCTCGAAGAAGCGTTCTTGAACGACGGTCAGCTCGCGGCGTTCGTGAACAACCTGCTCGCACTTCCCCAGAAGTCCGACGAGTGGGACGAGTACCTCATCATGCGCGGGCTGCTCAAGCGTTACCAGGAAGCAGACGGCTTCTTCAATTACCAGGTGCCTAACCTTGCCACCAGCGCCGACCCCGAAGCGGACGGCAAGAAAATCACCGAGATGCTCCGTGAGATTTACCTCGACACCAAGGGCTTCTACCGCACCAAGTACAACGCGCTCGGTATGCAGGTAGCGCCCGAAGAGCTTATCCTCCTTGGCACGCCGAAGTTCTTCGCCAAGCTCGACGTGAACGTGCTCGCAGCCGCGTACCATATGGACAAGGCGGACTTCCTCGCAGACCGCACCATCGTCGTGGACGATTTCGAGATGCCCGGTACCCAGTGCATGTTCCTCGATTCCGACTGGTACAAGTGCATGGATACCAAGGTGAAGACCACCAACATGTACAACCCGTCGGCTGACGAGTGGACGTACTACCTCCACCATTGGGGCGTGTACTCGGCTTCGCGCCAGCGTACCTGCATCCGCTTCTCCACCGATGCCACCACGGCGGTCGTGGGCGCGGCGCGCACCGTTACCACCATCACGGCGAAGCTCTCCCCCGAGGTCGCGAACAACGCCGTTCTCACGCCTGGTGAGGACGTGAAGTTCGACGTAGAGGTCACCTACTCCGACGGCACCACCGACTCGAACGCGTACCCCATCATCACGTGCGAGACGAGCGCGCAGCCTACCAAGCTCCCCGCCGCCGTCGTGTACCCCGAGACGGGCACCTACTGCGACCGCATGGGAGTGCTCCATATCAGCGACACCGCCGATTACGACACGCTCAACGTCACGTGGGTCGCGACCGAGGACGCTACCAAGATTGCGAACGTGCTGCTGCATAAGACGGGCTACGTTCCCACTCAGAAAGCAGTGGAGAACGCGGCTGAAACGCAGGCCGTCAAGGTGAAGGCCACCCGCTCCAAGGCCGTTAAGGCAGCCGACAAGGAATAGCAATGGGCAACCTGCTTAAAAGATTGCGCGGCGAGAACCCCGAACCTCTTATCGAGGATTCGGGGTTCACCCCTTATTCGTGGCCTACAGACTCGAAGGCCATGCTTTGCCGCGTGCCCTGGGACGCGACGTACCGCAACGTGGTCGATTGGCAAGACCAGGCGGCGAAGGATGCGTACTTCGATTCCCTCGACGGCGATTCGGTTGCGTTAGATTCCATGACGTACTTGAAGCCGAATGACCCTATTTTTGTAGACGTTCCTTTTTCAAAGGCATACGCCTACAACTACCTCGTGGTGGAGAACCCGAAGCTCCCCGTGCCAGGCGAGGAAGAGCCGCCCAAGCTCTACTACTTCGTGACGGCGGTGGGCTACGTCGCGCCCAACACGACCTCGATTGCCGTGCAGCTCGACGTGTGGACAACCTACGGCGATTCGGCCACGTTCGGGCGGTGCTACGTCGAACGTGGGCATATCGGCATCGCCGCCGAGTGCTCGCAACCGTCTTTGAACTACGGGGATTTGGGCACGAGCCGCACGCCTATCATGCGCCGTTACCTCACCGCCGCCGAGGGGTTGGACATCGGAAGCGAGTATGCTATCGGGGAAACTGATAATTTCTCAATAGCCCGCCCAGGCTCAGGGTGGCATGTGCTAATCATGAGTTCGGTTGACCTCGTGGCGAGCTGGGGGGACGCGTCCAACCCGTCCATGACAACGGCTGACGGACAGAAGACCGACGGCCTTATCGGTGGTTGCAACGTGTACTCGCTCTCGGCTGACGAGTTTGAAAAGCTCATGGGGTCGCTCAAAAACGCACCGTGGGTGGCCAAGGGCATTTTGTCGGTCACGGCGTTTCCCAAGGCGCTCTTGACGGACGGGCCTTCCGTCACGTTTCAGGGCGGCGCTACGGGGTACTTCCTCGGAACCACGCCCGACCAAGGCTACTACCGCACCATAGAAGATGTGTGGGGTAAGTTCGCGGCGCATATACCTGTGCGTTACAAGAACCTCCACAAGCTGTGGTGCTACCCGTACTCGGTTATCGAGATAAACGCGTGCAGCGGAAGCCCCGTGCTTTTGAAGCCCGAGCTTTTGGGGCACGACCAGCTGCGGCTCAAGAACATATCCTGCGCGGTTCCCGGGCATATCAAAATCGGCTTCTACCCGTTCGACTACAACTCGGACAGCCCTACCGATAGGGCTGAACACTGGAACGTTGTGTCCATGACCATGGATGATACGGCTTTTGCAAGCCCTCAGGTGTGCGGCAACTTCCTCGATTCGGCCGTGTGGCTCGCGGAAATGCCGAAGTTCTCGCTTGTGAACGACAACTACCTCAACTACCTCGCGTCCACCACGCATACGCGTGAGTGGCAATACAACTCGGCGGGGTGGCAACAGGCGAAGTCGAACGCAAGCGCGCAGCTATCGTATGACCAGGCTCAGCAGCAGATAGCCACGAACCGTGCCAACTGGAACGCGTCAACGCAAGGACTTATCGGAAACGTCGCTGGAAACCTTTCAAACGACGTTATGACAGGGGCAAACGCGCTCGGTTTGGGCGGCGTTGCGAGCGCCGCGGGAGATGCTGTCAATGGGCTTATATCAGGTGTGTCGGGAGCGGTCGGCGCCACGGGTTGGGACTCGATGCAGGGAATCGTGAACAACCTCACGGGGCTCACGGCGATGAACAACACGCAGGCCATGCAGAGCAACATAGCTTCGCAGAACCTCGATTTGGCGCAATGGGCGGCGCAGGGCGATTACGAGAACTCCATCGCCAAAATCGAAGCGACCGTGCAAGACGCGGCGCTCACCGCGCCTTCCGTCATCGGTCAAGCGGGCGGAAGCGGCTTCTCGATGAGCAACGGGTTGTTCATCGTGCAGACGCGTTTCAAGACCATCGACCAGAACCACTTGCATATCATCGGCGAGTATTGGCTTAGGTACGGCTACGCCGTGCGCGAGTTCATGACACCGCCTGAAGACCTTTGCTGCATGGAGCATTTCACCTACTGGAAGATGCTCGAAACGTCCGTTGAGTGCGTGAAGGCGGACGAAACCTCGAAAGAGACTATCCGCGGCATCTTCGAAAAGGGCGTTACCGTGTGGCGTGTGCCCGACGAGATAACAAACCACGACATCGGCGACAACGACCCCATCATCGGCAACTACTACTAAGGAGGTGGACATGGGAAAGCGAATCAAGGAATGCGAGCTTATGGACTGGCCAGACGAAATGGACATGCAGTACGGGCGTAATTGGGTTCGGAAGATGTTCACCGCCGCCGAGCGGTTCGACATCAACCAGTACCGACATTGGGTGTGGTATCTCGAATCGCTCGCAATCGGCGCGTTCAAATGGTCGAACGTCCCTGCGGGCATCGACCCCCGCGCAATCGAGTACGTGCTTTTGCATTTCGGGCAGGGTGCCTTGTTCATGGACGAGGGCGGTGTGCTCTTCGCGAGCGCGGCACCCGCCGACAACATCAACATGTACTGGAACCCGAACAAAATCATGCTCACCGCGCCGAACGGCCAGACATGGGAGCGCCATTGCGAGAGTTGGGTGCAGACAGACGAGAACGGCGAGCACAAGGTCATGCACCGCGACGCTGTGATGTGCTTCGACAACATGCTCCGTTTCCCGCTCTACGCCGATATCAGGAACTACGCGCGGCGTTTGGCGCGTATCGACGCTATCCTCGACGTGAACCACGGCGCGCAGCGAACGCCTTACATCATCACGGGCACCGAGGAAGGCAGGAACTCTAGACGCGACGTTATCCGCAAGCTCGAAGCGAACGACCAGTACATACAGATGAACAGCGAGCTTTCGGGCAACCTCGGCATGATTGACGTGTTGCAGACCGTGGCACCCTACGTCGCGGACAAGCTTTTGTCGGACAAGCAGAAAATCCTGAACGAAGCTATCACCATGCTTGGCATCGACAACACGAACAACGAGAAGCGCGAGCGCATGATTGACGCGGAAGCGACCTCCAACAACGAGCAAATCATGGTGATGCGCCGAACCCGACTTGAGGAACGCCGAAAGTTCTGCATCAAGGCGAACACCATCATCAAGGATTTGGACATGTGGGTGGAATGGGGCGTGCCGCACGAGCGGACGAACCTCGACGCAGACCCGCTTCACGACAACGCACCCGACAACCAGGGGCAGTTCGCGGCGATGCCTGGACAGCCCACGACATCGAGGGAGGACTAAATGCTCTACTCAGACGAAGCGCCCACCCTCTACGATTTGGTGAACCTCTACGGCGAAGCTTACGACGATGCGCTTTCCGACTACCCGATTTGGGACGAGGGGAAGCGCGCGTGGCTCAACAACCGCATTTACAACAAGTTCGCCTACCGTGAGATAGGCGTTGACACTCCCGCAAAGTTCCTGTTCTTCCTCCGTCGGCGCATGAACGACATGATGCCGACGGTGAACCCGTTGTTCGAAGCGCTTCAAGACGTGGATATCTTGACAGGCTACGAAACCTACGATGACGTGGACGCTAGCTCCAAGTCGAACGCAGAGCAGGCGAACCTCTATTCGGCCACGCCGCAAACGCAGCTTTCGGGAAACAAGAACTACGCGACGAACCTCACGGAAACCGAGGGAGAGAACACGGGGGAGAGCGCGCAGAAGTCCAAGCACTACGGGCGTAGCGGCACCATCGGCGACATGGCTAGCAATTGGTCTATGAGCGTCAACAACGCTCTCTACATTGTTTACAATGGCCTTGAACCGTTGTTCAACCAGATTTGGAAGGAGGATTTCTAATGGCATTATGGCTCGACAAGATGAACGCGCTCGATTTCGCGTACCAGGGTTATCAGTATCCCCTGCCGCCCACGTGGAAGTACGCCGTTCGTCTCGAAGACCAAATTCAGTGGCTGTTGCAGGCCATCTTGAAAGTGTGCGACCGAAGCGTATCGGACGATGAGCTAGCAGACCTTCGAAACGAGCTGTACGATTTCATCGACCGCGTTACGGCTAACCTCGAAGACGAAATCGAGGAATACAGCAAAGGCCGCGCGTACTGCTATTCGCCCGTGGACGGGTTCCTTAGAAGCATGACGATTACCACGCGACAGCTGTTCGACGCGTCGCGCCCGTTCGGCATGAAGTACAAGGATTTCGACTCGACGCAGCTCACGTACAACGCGCTCCATGCAGGTGGGAAGACCTACACCGAGATAGACTACTTCGCGAACCTCTACTTCGGCAACGGCAAGATGCAGGCGTTCCGCACCCCTGCGAACGCGATTTCAGACCCCGTGGCGGGGGAGCCTGGAAAGTGGCACCCCGAGGGCGGCGCGCAGCCTACTGGAACCTACAAGAAGGGCACGACCTACGGTGTGCTCAACGCTCACGGATTCGTTTACGAGGAGGGATAAGATATGGCATTGCCGACATTCGAGCAGCAACGCAGAATCGACCTCGTGGACGCTGTGAACGAGCTTTCATCATCGACGCAGGCGGCGTTCGATGATTTGGAAGTGGAATTGCCCATCGCGTCAGCCGACGTTGTGGGCGGCATCAAGGTAGGCGAGAACCTCACCATCGCCGAAGACGGCACCTTGAACGCTCAGGCAGGCGGAGCAGGAGACGTTACCAAGGAGTACGTGGACGCTCAGGTGGCAGGCGTGGAAGCCCACCTCGAAACGTTCGAGCAGGAAGCCGTAACGAAAGCCGAGGGCGAGAACGCGATTAGCGCGACCGTCGCGCAGGCGGAAGGCGGCGCTACGTTAACCGTGTCGCTCAAGTACGGAGCAGGGCTTGCCGTGCAGAACGGCGCTCTCGTGGCCACGGGCGGCGGCACGGGCGGCGGGGACGTTGCCCGAGCCGACGTTATCGACATCGTCAAGCAAGCGTTGCAATCAGCCGTTTTGACCGACAACGGAACGCTCACGTTCACGTTGCCCGAATAGAAAGGAAAAAAAAAATGGCAGCAGAAACTATTACAACCAAGGTGGTAGCCGCGAGCAAGACCGCGTTCGGCACCGTCAAAATCGGTGACAACATCAACGTAGTCGAAGGCGTTATCAGCGTCACCCCGTCGGCAGCGTACACCCTGCCCGTAGCCACCGCCGACACCCTCGGCGGCGTTAAGCAGGGTTCCAACGTGACTATCAGCGCAGCAGGCGTTATCAGCGTTGCGGCTCCCGTCACCGACGCGCATATCAACGACCTTATCAACGCTCGGTTGAAAACCGTCCTCGCGACCGCGACGGTAGGTGCGGACGGAACGATGACGTTCAGCGTTTAGGAGCTTTGAATGGCAGACTTAATCACAACGAAAGCGGCCTTCCCCAAATCGGGCGGGCTTGCCGTCGCGAACGGCGCGGTTTCCGTGAACGCGGGAAACGGGCTTCACGTGAACCCGACAACGGGCATGGTGGAAGTCCCCGTGGACACCACGGCGGGTTTGGGCTACGGCTCAAACGGCCTTGAAGTGGAAGTGGACGATTCTACTATCGGGTTCAACGCGTCAGGGCAGTTGCAGGCGTTAGGAGGGGGAGGTGGAGCAAGCCTTCAAAGAATAGATTTAACGAGCGCGTCATCCACGCAAACTGTGTGCAATTGGAAGTTTTCAACAGCTGCAAATGCATGTGGATACTATATTTACGCTCTTATGCAGGATAAATGGCTATATTTATTGGGGATGGCTATGATTACTGCTGTAAGTTACCCGTTATTTTATGTAGAACCAACCACCAATAATACCTATTACCTTAACGGAACAAATATAACCACTTTAACAACTGATTCAATCTTTTTGGGCGCTTCTCCGATTCAACCAGTTAAGAACGAACCAACGACCGTAACTATTTATGGGAGAAAGGCATCTACTTCATCGTCAGATAAACGATATGCAATTAACGTTGCACAGTATTCATCGGACAAGTACGGCAAGACAACAGTTATACCACTTAATCAAACCCTAACTTACGTCTAAGGAGAGTAAACCATGCCAACAAACAACTATAACCTCCCCACCATCTCAGGCGATGAAGTCGTGGACATCGTGGGGGACATGAACGCGCTTGCCAACGCGACCGACGCGGCGCTCAAGCAGGTGGAGCAGGGCGGACTCGACCCGTACGTTTTGCCTACCGCTTCGCGTACCGTCAAGGGCGGTATCCTCGTGGGCGACGGGCTTTCCATCACGTCCGCAGGCGTGCTTTCCACCACTTCGCAGGGCGGGGGCAGCACGGGCACCATTCCCATCGCAACGTCTGTTACCCTCGGTGGAATCAAAGTCGGCTCTGGGCTTACCATCACAACCGACGGCACGCTTTCCGTCCCAGCGTCCTCGGGCATTGCGGACGGCGCGGTAACGAGCGCGAAGATTTCGAACGGCGCGGTTACGGCGGACAAAATCGCCAACGGGGCGGTGACGAGCGGCAAGCTCGCAACAGACCTCAACAACGACATCCAACAGGCCAAGAGCGACGCGGAGAACGCGCTAACAACCGCTAACAAGCTCAACACGGCTGCTCAAAGCGTCGGAAGCAGCACGGCGAGCGAGGGAACCATCGAAGTGTACGGATGGAACAAGGTTGTAACGGTGGAGATTGGAGGTGTTCTTGTGAGCGGTTCGACCAAAACCAAAATCGGGCAAATCAACTCAGGTTGGCGACCCGTTACGGATATAACATCGCCCGTTTCGGCTATCGACGCTTCGAGCGAGATTAAAACCGCATACGCCCAGATTCAAACAGACGGCGCAATCTATATCAACCCCGTTGCCAGCTCTTCTGCGGGACTTGCCTGGACTGGCACTATTACCTATCTGCTTGCTTAGGCGTAAACCATGCCCACACGCGACAACACGATAATGTACGCCATGTACGTTATCGGCAAGGTGGAATCGGACTGGGACTGGACGGGCGTTTACCGCGCAGACCCTATCACCATCGGAATGATGCAGGAATACGGCCAGAACGCAAGCGACCTGCTCAAGATGTGCCGCGACGGGGACGCAGAGGGGTGGACTGCTTTCGCAGCGTCCGCCCCTCAGTTGGTTTCCGACGTGGAGGAACACGGCGATTCCTGGGATTGGTGGACTTCGCGCTATCTCACTGATGCCGAAGCGTCCGCCTGGCAAACCATGGCAACCCGTTCCGAGAACCACAAGATTCAGCAGCAGAAGTGGAAGGACGAAGCGGCGCGCTATATCGACACCCTGGTGGGGTGGGGGTGGAGCGAGGACAGGCCGCAAACGCTCGTGTACGCGATGTGCATTTACCATCAGTCCCCGCAAGCGTGCGGGCAGGTAACGCGCTCGTGCGGCGGTTCCGCGACCCTTGCGAACCTGCACGCGACCACCATGAACTCGTGGATTGGCAAGTACGCTAACCGCTACAACACCGCTTACGACATGCTCAAGGATTGGGACGGGGAGAGCGCCCCGCCCGACTTCGGGCAGGTGGTGGACACACCCTCAGGCGGGGACACGCCCACGGTGTCGCAGCCCGACAACGACATAACGCGAGTCGAACTGCGAAACGGGCAAATCCTCGTGTGGGGGCTTTCGTCCTACCCCAACGGCCTGCTTTGCACGTACTCGGCTCCGAACATCTGGATACCGTTCAACCGCAAGGGCGGCACCGACAACCCAGGTGGCACGACAGGCGGGGGCACGGCAACGGGAAGCGCCGCCGCTCAAGCAGCAGCAGAGCTTATGAAGAAGTGGGAAAAGAAGTTTTCCTACTCGCAGGGCGCTGGGCGCTTGTCCCCAGAATCGAGCGGCTATACGGACTGCTCAGGGGTCGTGTGGTACGCCTACCAGCAGGCCGCGTCGATAGACGTGGGAACCTGGACGGGCGAGCAGGCGGAAAAAGGCCGTCAAATCGCCTGGGGCAATTCGGGAATGCCCGCCAACGTGGAAGAGATGTACGATATGAAGGTGGGCGATTTGGTGCTCATCGACTGGAATACCATAACCAAACCTGGCAACACGAGCTATGACCACGTGGAAATGTACATGGGAGACAACAAGCTCATGGGGCACGGCGGCGGGAGCGCCCACCCGATGGGGCCTTACTGGAAAGACGATATGGTAGCGTACATGAAGAACGTTGCTACCTGGGAAGTTAGACGCTACGCGGAATGATGTGCTATAATCGTCCTGCACCTGTTCCGCAAGCACGAGTGCCCTCTTATATGGGTTGACTGGATATCAACCCGTGAAAGCCGTCCTTCGGGCGGCTTTCTTGCTTATAATATGAAATGCAGGAACGGTAATATACCCTAATCTTCTTCTCAATAAAGTGTCCCTGCAATAATCTGTGAACACAAAGCGTCCTTCGGTTTTTCACATGCTATAATGGATACGCGCGAGGGAGCACGGTTTGGGCTAAACTGTAAAATTCGAATCGTTGGTTCGATTGCGTCTGGAAACCCTCGCGCATCTGAATAACAAAAGTTAGCCAAGGTTAATTAGATATGACGAATCAATCATCAACCCGTGAGTACTATCCCGTAGCTAAAACGTGTAGCTACGGTGCGCCGTTGACACTCGTTATCAGTATGCGAAGCTACGGTAAATCGTTCGGGTTCACGCTTCGTGGGCTGAAACGATGGGCGAAAACAGGAAAACAATTCGTGTGGGTTCGCCGTTACGACGATGAAACGGCGAAGACCGCGCCGAAACTGCTCGATGACGTGTTGGCGCATGGCTATATGAGCGGGTACGAGTTCCGGTACACGGGGCGTGCGTGGCAAGGCCGCAAGCGAACCGACGATGACACGGCCGCATGGTCTACCGTGTGCCATTGCTTGACGTTGTCCAAGGGGCAATCCTATAAGGGCGTGGCATTTCCGAACGTCGATACCGTGGTATTCGACGAGTTCATCCGCGAAGTTAAAACCCCGCCTGGTTATCTTCGCGACGAGGTGGGCGTTTTTCTCAACCTGTTAAAGTCCGTGTTTCGCGACCGTCCGAACGTCCACGCGTTCGCGCTCGCCAACGCGTGCGACTTGACCGCGCCACTACTTGCGTTCGCAGGGATTCGCAGCGAATCGCAGATATCAACGCCGTCGGGCTATTCGTGGCACAACGAAAAAAGCGTCCTCGTACACTATGCAAAAGATGCAACGTTTGCGGCGCAAGAAGCTGAAACGGTCGTTGGTAGGCTCGTGGCGGGTACGCCATACGCCGCCGTCATGCTCGGAAACGAATTCGCCAACGGCGGCGATAATTTGTTAGGTTCCAAACCTGCGCGGGCTCGCTACCGATACGGGTTCGTTTTCGGCGGCGATAAGTTCGGCGTTTGGTGTGACGATATAGCAGGCGTGTATTACGTAAACAATAAGATACCTAATAATAGTGGGCTGCTGTTCACCTTGCAAGCTGGTGATATGTCGCTTGATGTGCTCATGGTGGAGCGTGCCGCGCCGTTCGCCAAGGGGCTTATGAGATTGTTCGGTTTCGGGCGCGTGCTTTTCGACACGGCCGCAACGCGTGAGAGGTTTGTTAAGATGCTTGGGCTGTGCGGCTTGAGATAATAAAGAAAGCCACTCGTATGAGTGGCTTTAGCTTTATTTGTTGCCGCATTTAGGCATAACGACGAATCGCCCAACCTCGAAATCCTCCTCTTCGCTGAAAAAGCGCCCTCGGATTATCTCGCCTGGTTTATTGTCGAAAATGATAAACCAACCCCCAGCTTTTGCAATCTTAACAAGCGTTTCAAGATACGCGCAATCATAGATGTTACCTGATGCTTCCGTAGGCTCATCGAGTAGGCTAGCGAATCCCGAAGCGTTAACGGGCTCGCGTTCAAGCGGCAAATCAAAAGCAATTAAATCTTTCGCGAGAACGCGCGTGGGGTCTCCCCCGCACACGCATGGTGCTTGCTCTGTTGTCTCGTAATCAAGTTCGACAAGAACATACGTATTAGTTGCTACCACGGCGTGGCGCTTTGGGCTATACCACGGTTTTTCAAACCTTGGGCGGTTTTGCTTAGGCTTTGTGCAAGCGCTGCACAATGCTTTGTAGAGCTTGCCGGGCATGAATTCTTTCATTATTAGTCCCCTAACTATTACATAACTACGATGTTACGAAAACGGCCACTGTAATGTGGATTCGTGCGACAGATACGCCGTAGGTCTTCGCCGTTTTCGAAACAGATAGGCACGGTATCTAATCTTCCCTCGTAATCCTCGTTATAGGCGTCGTAGATGGCCGCACCGAGTCGCCATACTTCGCCGTTTTCTTCGACCGCAGCGAACAGGTAGCGCGGCATTTCAGTGTACGTGTTCGTGGTGTATACGGCGTATACCCCCGCGGGTGCGTCGTATAATGCTAGCTCAAGAATTACTTGCATGTCGTTATAGCTATCCATTAGTCCTCCATTTTATAGCGATAGATATTGACGCATTCGTACACGCTGTAATGACGCTTACATCCGCTCAAAGCGTTGAGTCCGTCCGCATAGTCTATCGCGGCTTGCTTGCTTGCAAACTTTTTTGAGCAGATAAAACCAGCGTATTCTACCTCGTACCACATTTATTCCTCCTCCTTTGAGCTAGCACGTTGCATCATAAAAAAGCAGTCCATAAAGCTTTCAAGCTGATAAACGCAATCACGGGCAGTACCGAAAGCTATTGTTTTCTCACAGCCTTTAGGCCCGTAGAGCATGACACCGTTATAGGCACCGTGATTAACAACATGACAGCCGAGCGGCTTTATAAACTCGTTTACGTACTTGCATTTACCATCGAGAGTTTTCTGTGTGTATCG
>ERZ808278.681-NODE-681-length-19605-cov-4.112379_pt1 | contig 19605 bp, 12 predicted proteins | sample MGYA00521239_ERZ808278 | MGnify/ENA primary metagenome ERZ808278 (study PRJEB31516, sample SAMN03275600) | gut metagenome | biome: mammalia-associated habitat; material: feces | host: Papio cynocephalus | place: Kenya | collected 2012-07-17 ... | reverse complement strand
TTCGCCTGTTGCACTTAATAGTATAATTCACCGGCGGGCATAAAAAACGCGTCCTTTAAGGACGCGTTTTTAAATACTCTTTATAAATATTTTAACAAAACAGCCAGATAATCGACTTATAGACCGACTTTTTAAGGTTATTACCTTTCGGCGGCAAACGGCCTCCCGCAACCGCTCCGCGCGGATTTTAAACGCAACCGCAAAGCGTAAATCAAAAATAGCACACGCCGATAAGATTTTTTTTCGCAAGTTTGAGCGTATAATAAGTTCCGCCCTCTTTCCTGCCGTCGTAATAAGCAAGCAAAAACGAGCTGTTTTCAACGAGGTATTCGTCGCGGACGAGCATACAATTCTTATAATACTTCCTTTTTTCTTCCGCAATATAATCGGCGTCTTCAAGGCATTTTCGATATGCGATTTTATTCTCTTCCGAAAAGTTCGCGGATTGGTCCGCGCACGGAATAACGGCGCAAATTTTAACGTTTTTCCCTTCTTTTTTCATTTCCGAAAGTACGGAGAAACATTCGAGGTCGAACCCGACGGCCATTCCCACGAGAAAAATCTCGTAGCCCGCTTCCGCGATTTTTTCGAGGTATATTCTCAATTTTATCCTGTCGAAATCGGGCGGAAGAACCCTATGCCCCGTGACGGCGCACGTTTTGTTCCTTGAAAACGGCGGAAGGTTGCTTACTATCATCTATCCTCTTTTTAATAAATTTCGGGCGTACCCTTTTAAAATTTTCGTGTATCAGCCTTTTTAAAACTTCGGGCGGCAGCCTATTATTTTAAAAGCCTTTTATTTAGAAAGTTCTTTTATCGCTTTTTTATAAATTCTGAACTGCAATTTAAGGTTTTCTATCGAAACGAATTCGTTCGGCTGGTGAATCCTGCAATCCTCGCCGCTTTCCGGCCCGAACGCCGCGCCGTACTTCAAAGCTCTTGCATAAGTGCCTCCGCCGATAGCGATAGGTTCGCTCGTTTCGCCCGTTTCTTCGTTGTAAACGTTCAAAAGCGTGGTTATAAGGTAGCCCTCTTTATCGTTAAACAACGGCTTTTGATGCGAAAGAATTTCAACGGGCGCGATGAGTTTCAACGCCTCGACGAGTTTTTCGCCGTCCAGAAGCGACGGGTAACGGAAATCGACGGACACTTTTATTTCGTCGCCGCAAAGTTCGATAATATCGGGGCTCATCGTGAGATTTCCAGTTTCGTCTTTAAGCTCTTTCAAGCCCATTTTGTCCTCGAAGAGGTATTCCCTGATTCTTCCGTCGATAACGCCGACGCCTTCGAGATATTTAACCATTTTCAAGATGGCGTTCACGCCTTTTTCGGGCGTTGAGCCGTGCGCGGAAACGCCCCTCGCAACGAGTTTTCCCTCTTCCTCAACGACTCCGCATTGCTCCGCCAAATCGCGGTTTAACGGTGATACAGCCTCACATTTGTCGCAAACGACGTTAATTCTCTCGCCGCCGCAAAGCTCTTTAAGCTCGTCCGATAAACGTTTGAACGCGAACTTCGCGTGGAGAATTCCTTTCTCGGCGTAAATCACGGGGAAGTCGCCGTCGGGCGAAAAGCCGTAATCGGGGAAGCGCGAAACCTGTTTGAAATGCTCGATACATTTCCAGCCCGTTTCCTCGTTGCAACCGAGAATAAGCCTGATTTTTTTATTCGGAACGAACCCCTCGTCTTTGAGTTCTTTCAGGCAATAAAGGCAGACCATAGCCGGACCTTTATCGTCCGTCGCGCCCCTGCCGTAAATTTTCCCGTCGATTTCGGTCGCCTCGAAGGGCGGATATTTCCAAGCGGAAAGGTCGCCCGCCGGCACGACGTCGAGATGGGCAAGCACTGCGATTTCGTCAGCCTCGGTTTTGCCCTCGCCGAAATCGACCTCGCCGATATAGTTGTCGTAATTTATCGTTTTAAAGCCGAAACTTTGGGCAAGCGTTAAAAAATAATTCAAAGCGTTATAAACGCCCTCGCCGAACGGCTTGTTTTCGCTCGCTTCCTCCTGAACGGACGGGAAAGCGATTAAAGCCTTTAAGCTTTCCTTCATTTTTTCAAAATTATCCATAATCAACCTACTCGAATTTTGATTTTAACGGCGGTGGCTTTGGTTATTATTATCTATTATTTTAAAATAATACGAAAACCTGCCTGAATTCATTATACACTTTTTTTTATTTGTGGTAAAATAAAAACGTAGACCTTTTTAAATTCGGGTGAAAAATTTTTTTAATCGGGTTTGAAGCCGCGGGCGTTCGCGCTCGTTTTTTCACGCAAGTGCGAACGCCCGCGGCTGACCGAGCGAGAACGAAATTCCGCTCAAAACCCCCAAAAGAGGAGATTTATGGAAAAAGTAAGAACGAGATTCGCTCCGAGCCCCACGGGATTTATGCACCTCGGCGGGCTTCGCACCGCGCTTTACGCTTATCTTTACGCAAAACACAACGGCGGAGATTTCATTTTGAGAATAGAGGACACCGACCAGCAACGTTACGTCGAGGGCGCGGTGGAGCTTATTTACAGTTCGCTTAAAGAATCGGGGCTTATTTACGACGAAGGTCCGGACGTGGGCGGAAATTACGGGCCTTACGTTCAGAGCGAAAGAAAGGAAATTTACCAAAAATACGCCAAAAAGCTCATCGAACTCGGCGGAGCGTATTATTGCTTCTGCTCGAAGGAAAGGCTCGAATCCTTAACCGACGAGAACGGCAACAGAAAATACGACAAGCATTGCCTCAATCTCCCCAAGGAAGAGGTTGAAAGAAGACTTGCCGCCGGCGAGCCATACGTTATCCGCCAGAATATCCCCTCGGAAGGCGTCAGCGAATACGAGGATATGGTTTACGGAACGATAAGAGTGGATTACGCCGACCTCGAAGACAATATTTTAATCAAGAGCGACGGTATGCCCACTTACAACTTCGCAAACGTCATCGACGACCATCTTATGGGCATAACTCACGTTATAAGAGGAACGGAGTATCTTTCCTCCACGCCGAAATACAACCTTATGTACGACGCGTTCGGTTGGGAAAGGCCGAAATACATTCACCTGCCCACGATTATGAAGGACGCCACGAGGAAACTTTCCAAACGTTACGGCGACGCGAACTTCGACGATTTCGTTAAAAAAGGTTACCTTAAAGAGGCGATTATAAACTACGTCGCGCTGCTCGGCTGGTCGCCGAAGAGCAACGTTGAAAAAATGACGCTTAAAGAAATGGTGGATACGTTCTCGCTCGACGGAATTTCAAAATCGCCGTCCATTTTCGACGAGATGAAACTCCGCTGGCTCAACGGCGAATACATCCGCGAACTTTCCGAGGACGAATTTTACGCGCACGCGCTTCCTTATCTTGAAAATTCCGCGGTGAACGGCAAGTTCGATTTGAAGAAAATCGCAAAGCTTCTTCACGGAAGAGTGGAAGTTCTCGGCGATATTCCCGAAAAAATCGACTGGCTCGTAACCCTTCCCGATTACGACCTCGCGCTTTTTGAAAACAAGAAAAACAAAACCGACGAAGAGGTTGCAAAAGCGCTTTTGCCGGAAATTAAGGAATGGCTCGAAGGAATCGACGATTTCTCCAACGATTCGCTTTTCTCTTCGCTCAGCGAAAAGGCAAAGGAAAAGGGCGTGAAGAGCGGCTCGATTTTCTGGGTTATGAGAATCGCGATAACCGGAATGGCGGTAACCCCCGGCGGAGCAACCGAAATCGCCGAACTTTTGGGCAAGCAGGAAACGCTCGCGCGTATCGAAAAATCCATATCGCTTCTCGCTTAATTCGCGCTTGATTTGCGTCTGACGCGCACCCGATTTGCGCTTGAATTCCGCCCGATTTCAGCGGGCGAACCGCTTCCGCAAAACGAGCAATTAAACGGTAAACACGCGGCTATAAGTCGATTAAACGCCAAATTCAATTAAAAACGGCGAGGCAAAATTCTTTTAGAAATTTTGCCTCGCCGTAATTTTTTCACCGCAAAAGTCAATCGTTTGCGATTTTGCCCGTCGTGCCCTTCGTTCTTGCCTCAATAAGGTCTAAAACGTCTTTGGGGAGCGAAACCTCCGAAGAGCCGATATTATAATATTTGAAATGGTTTAAAGCCGCAGGTTTCGTTGCAGGCGTAGTCGCCGTTCCGGCTTCTTCCGACGATTCGTCGATAATATAATAATCGGCTTCGATATAAACGAGTTTGCCGTCCGCCACTTTTACAACCAGGTTTGAACAAATCACCTTACAAAGAACCACCTTTTGTCCGTCCTCGTAGCCGTAGTTGGTAGTTTCTATTTCGTCCGCGCAAACGTAAGTTCCGTTCTCTTTGTTGAAGGAGAACTTTTGGAAGTCCTCTTTAAAAGAGAATGAAAGTTTGGTTTGCTCGTGCAGGTCTTTATAATAGGCGTCCGCGTTTTCCGTAAGCGACCAGCCTTCGTTTCTATATTTATAATATCTATCGAACTTCCCCTCATCGTTTTTCAAATAATACTCGTTTAAACCCGAAGCCCAAGAGAGATACATTCCGTTTTCGGTAACGCACGCTTCGTTCGTACCCACAACGTATTCTTCTCCTTTTTCGTTAGCTTCCTTAAACGTGATTATCATCGAATAATTATCTCTGTCTATATTCTCGAACACGTCGTACCAGACTCTCGCGTCGTCCACAACGCTGTCCACGGTTATGGTTTCGGTTTTGGAAAAAGCGCAAATCGTGCAGGTGTAAACTCTCGTTATCGAGGTTTCGCCGAACGTTTCTTCGGGGTTGCCGAAAGTGTGTTCCGCATAGCCCTTTTTAATCTTGCAGTTCGCGTCCGAACAATCGTACCAGTGATATTTTTCGTTATATTTTGCCGTTTCGCCGTAAGAATGTTCGTGCGATTTATCCGATTTAACGGCGTAACCGCACGCGCAACTCATAACGTCGTTGCCGTCGTCGTCCTTGCCGTAAGCGAAAGCGTGCGGGGCTTTTTCGGAAACCTTTTCGCAACCCTCGATTTCGCATTTACGCCAGTGATTTTGCTCGTCGTAAGAAAATTTTTCGACAAATTTGCAAACGTGCGAATTTTCCTCCGCGTATCCGCAAACGGAGCATTTGATTATCGCGTTTCCGTTTTCGTCAACGGCTTCTTCCATATTATGTTCGGCCTCGCCGTCCACCTTATCGCAAAGATTTTCCTCGCATTTATGCCAATGCTTCGTTTCGTTATAACTCCACGCCTCGGCAAACTTACACTCGTGGTCACCCCCGCAACCGGTGAAAATCACACTTGAAAAGAGCATAATCACCGCCAGAAGGCTCAAAATAAGTTTTTTCATAGTTCCTTCTCCTTTTTAACCCGCTTTTGGGTTTATCGATGAAAGTATAAACCTTTGCGAGGGTTTTGTCAACGGTAAAAGTGATTTTGTCAACGGCAAAACAATTTCGCCAACGGAAAAAGTGAAAATAAGCGCAAAAGGGGGGCGGGGCCGTTCCGCAAGCGGAACAGCCCCCCCCCCTAAAAAAATTGTTTTTGCCGTTAATTTCGGCTGTGATTTTCCAACGATTACTTACCGGCAGGAGCTTCGAGAGTGAATTCCACCTCGTCAACGCTCGAAACGATACCGTCTATTATCGTCCGGTCGGTAATTTCTACGGCGTTGTTTCCGTTTTTATCTACGCTGTAAATCTTCGCGTTAAGGCTTACGGTGAAATCCTTTTGCGAGAAGAAATTATTGACGGTGTAAGTTATTTTTCCGTCGTCGTCAACCTCTCTCACAACCGCAAGAGGAGATTCGCAAACGACCTTGTAATATTCCGCCGTTCCCGTTTCCGCGTTTTGGTTAAGAGTGAAGTAAGACGTTGCGGAAACGATATTTCCCTTTGCGTCCGTTGCGAAAACGACCTTCGTGCAATTTCCGTTATTCTTAACGTAACCCTCGTGATTGCCCGCCGCAAGTTTGGTATCGGTGGCGGCGACGACCTTTTCAAACGGCGCGTATTCTTCGGCTTCGATTCTCTCGTTAAGGAAGGAGAGAGTGAAGTTTCCGGTGAGATATAAACCGTTTATAACGATTGGTTCGCTCGTCACGCCGCCAACGGTTATCCCGGGGATTGTGATTTCACCGATAAGCTCGAAGTCTTCCGCAACGAAATCGGCGGAAAGCGCGTTGCCCTTTTCGTCCGTTCTGAGCGTTATTTTAACGCCTTTTAAGGAATCGACGAAGGAGTTAATATCCTCTTCAATCGTAACCTCGTCTTCGGAATCGTCGTATTTTTCGATAAGTTTATAAAGCGAAAGCTTACCGCAATCGGCAATGAGTTCGTCGTATTTCGCCGTTTTTTCGGCTTCGGTGAGGCTGTCGTTGCGGTATATCGCCATCTGGATAACGTTTTTAATCGCTTCAAAGGTATCCTTGCCCAAAATATTATCGACAAACGCCTCGAACGGCTGGGTTGCCACGACGTGGTTGAATTCTTTAACCATTTCGGCGTCGGGAGTAATATCGAATCCGCTTTCGGTTTTGTCTATTTTCGCCACCGAGGTGATTACGCTATGTATTCCGGTGTTGAGCCTTTTAACGGTCGCGTCCGTGCCGTCTTTGGTTTTTATCTCGTCGAACAGCGTTTCGAGTGAAGATATAACGCTCTCTCCGCTTATGCCCGAACCGCCGAGGATTCCCGAACCTTCCGAGCCACCCGAACCGCCGATATTTTTGATAATTTCGTCCTTATATCTATCGTAAAGTTTCTTCACGGCTTCGCCGTTCGCTCTAACGTAAAGTTTTTCTTCGCCGTCGACGGTTCCCGTAAGTTTCAGGTTTTCGGAATCGGAAACAACCCGAAGTTCCACGTTATTCGCGCCCGAAGCGGTGAACGAAAACAGTTCGTCGGGGTTTTCGCCCGAAGATTTTCCGCGCAAGAATTTCACGGAATCGTAAACGCTCACGTTTTCGCCGTTTTTAATCTTCACGTCGCCTTGGTTTGCGAAAGAATATTTTTCGGAATCGATAAGCGAGCAGAGAAGATTGACGTAAAATTTATCGTTTTCTTTTTCTATGGGGTCTGCGCAACCCTTACGCGTGCAAAATCCGGCAACGTAGTTATGCCCGAGTTTGGGCGTAGTTTCCTTTTTGATTACCTTTTTGCAGTCGTTACACTTAACGATTACCGTGCCGTCCGAAGTGCAGGTTGCGCTCGTAACGGTTTCCTTTGTGTTCAAATGCTTACATTCGCTCGTTTCGTTCCCGCAGGAAGCCAGAGCGAAAAGCGATAACGCCATAACGAGCGCGACGATTATCGCCGTTAATTTTTTCATAATAAACCTCCTTTCTTTCGTATTGAAAGAATTAAGCTTTAAAACTTTCGGGTTTAAAGCGATTTTTTTCCGTTCTTACGGTAATACGGATTACCCAAGCGAATTATAACACAATATATAATACGTGTCAATAGCAGAATTTTGAGATTTCAGTGATTTTTCGGCGAGAAAAACCTTTATTTACCAAAGAAAAAGCCCCCTTTTTCAAAGAGGGCTTTTAACGTTAATCAAGGTGGGTTCTAACCGTTACTTTTTATATCTCCGTCGGTGCAATGAACGACGTAATCGTCGGGCCAATAACCCCGTTCGTCATTTTTTTGGATTGCATTCCATTGTTCTTTCGTGCCGTTAAAGTTAATATCTTCAAGTTTATTGCAACGATAAAACGCACTGCCTCCAATAGAAGTTACGCTTTGGGGTATGGTAATGCTTGAAAGTTCGGTGCAATCTCTAAACGCTTCATAACCAATAGAAGTTACGCCGTTTGGTATCGTAATACTCGTAAGACCCGTGCAATATTCAAACGCAATATTACCGATAGAAATCACACCGTTCGGTATGGTAACGTTTGTAAGTTTTTTATAACTATAAAACGCTCCTCCTGCGATTATTTTTGTGTTTTCGTTAATGGCACAGGAAGTAATATTTCTATCTGCCCCTCCAACTAAAACAAGATATTTATTGTTTTCGTTTCCGAGATAATAAGCGTTGTCGTATTCGTTATATTCTAAATTATCACAGCCGGCAAACGCCCTTTCGCCAATAGAAGTTACGCTGTCAGGTATCGTAATACTCGTAAGACCGGTACACAGCTTAAACGCTTCGTCGCCGATAAAGGTCACGCTATTCGATAACGTAATACTCGTAAGACCGGTACAATCGTAAAACGCAGCGCTGCCGATAGAAGTCACGCTGTTTGGCAAAGTAATACTCGTAAGCTTGGAGCAACCATAAAACGCACTAATGCCGATAGAAGTTACGCCGTTCGGTATCGTAATGCTCGTAAGGCCGGCGCAATCGTAAAACGCGGCATTGCCGATAAAAGTAACACTGTCGGGCATAACGATGCTTCTAAGCCTTTTGCAACTATAAAACGCTCTGTTACTGATAGACGTTACGCTATCCGGAATGGTTAAACTTGTAATATTACCGCACTCACGGAACGCTTCTTCTGCAATTATTTTCGTTTTTTCGTTAATGGTACAGGAAGTAATTTTTTTGTCCGTAACTTTAACTAAAACAAGATACTTATTATTTTCGTTTCCGAAATAATATGCGTTATCGTATTTGTTTAATTTTATATTATCACAGCCATCAAACGCCCCGTCATCGACGTAATTTACGCTATCCGGTATCGTAATGTTCGTTAAGCCCGTGCAACCTCTAAACGCACTGTCACCAATATAAGTCACGCTGTCCGGTATCGTAATATTCGTAAGGCCCGTGCAACCCCAAAACGCACTCCCCTCGATAGAAGTCACGGTGTTTGGTATGGTAACGTTTGTAATGTTCGCACAACCCCAAAACGCACCGTCAGCGATAGACGTTTCACCGCTTTCTATAATAACAGCGGTAACACTTTCGTAATCTCTTAAATATCTGAAAATATCGCTCTTTGCTATTGTTATGCTTGTAAGACCGGTACATTCAGAAAATACGCCGTCCCCGATAAAAGTCACGCTTTGGGGTATAATGACGCTTGTAAGGCCGGTACAACCCCTAAACGCACTGTCACCGATAGAAGTTACGCTGTTCGGTATCGTGATGCTTGTAAGACCGGTGCAACCGAAAAATGCCCACTCGCTGATAGAAGTTACAGTATCCGGAATGGTAATATTCGTTAATTTCCCGCAAGAAAAGAATGCATCCTTACCGATAGAAGTCGTGCCGTATGGTATCGTGAAACTCGTAAATCCGTCATAGCCTCCAAACGCGCCGTTTTGTACTGCCATAATCATCATTTTTTCGGACATCGATATGTTTGTAAGGCTTTTACACCGGCTAAACAAACTCTCGCCGAAAAACGTCACGCTGTCCGGTATCTTAATACTTGTAAGACTTTCACAATCACCAAACGCTCTCTCACCGATAGAAGTTACGCTATCGGGTATAGTAATACTCGTAAGGCCTGCGCAACCGCTAAACGCACTCTTACCGATAGAAGTTACGCTATCGGGTATAGTAATACTCGTAAGGCCTTTGCACTCACTAAACGCACTCTTACCGATTGTGGTCACACCGTCGGGTATCGTAATGCTCGTTAAGCTTTCACACCGCCAAAATGCACTGTCGCCTATACTCGTTACGCTGTCCGGTATCGTAATACTCGTCAGCCCTCTACAATAGCTAAACGCATATTCACCGATAGAAGTTACAGTGTCCGGAATGGTGATACTCGTAAGTCCACAACCGCTAAATGCGGCTTTATTCAAAGCCATAGCCATTAAATTGTCCGACATCGTTACGTTCGTCAATCCATAGCAACAATGAAATATTTCCTCTCCGATACTCGTTACGCCGTCCGGTATCGTAATACTCGTCAGCCCTTCACAAAAATCAAACGCTTTTTCTAAAATTATTTTTGTTTTTTCGTTAATGGTACAAGAAGTAATATCTGTGCTCTTTGCTTTAACCAAAACGAAGTATTCGTTTTCTTCGTTTCCGAGATAAAAAGCATTATCGTATTCGTTATATTTTAAATTATTGCAAAGCGAAAACACGCTCTTGCCCATATTCGTAAGACTGTTCGGTATCGTAACGTCGGTGAGCTTACTGCAATAAAAAAACGCTTCGTCCCCGATAGAAGTTACGCTGTTTGGTATTGCAACGCTCACAAGTTTGTTACACCCGGAAAATGCTTTTTTACCTATTGCGATTAAGCCGTTTCCAAGCGTTACGTTTACGAGATTTTTACAATCCGAAAATGCGGATTCTCCTATAACAGCTTTGCTGTTTCGTATTGTTACGCTCGTAAGGTTATCACAGCCGTAAAACGCATCACGACCTAAACTCGTCACGTTATCAGGAATCGTAACGGAAGTAATTTTGTAAGACGAAAACGCACCGCCTGCGATTATTTTTGTTTTTTCGTTTATGGTACAGGAAGTAATATCTACGTTTTTGGGTTCAATTAAAGCAAGATATTTATTTTTTTCGTTGCCGAGATAAAATGCATTGTCGTATTCGTTGTATTTTACGTTTTTCCCAAACACATAGCGGCCGATAGAAACAACGTCGTTCGGTATTGAAACGTTCGTAAGTTCCCCACAACCCCAAAAAGCCCAGTCACCTATAATCGTTATGCTGTCCGGAAAAGTTATATTTGCCAGTGCTTCACAATCACCAAACGCATTTTTCCCGATAGAAGTCAAACCGTCGGGCAGCGTTACGCTCGTCAGTTTACGGCATTGCGAAAACGCGCCGCCTGCAATTATTTTTGTTTTTTCGTTAACAACGCAAGAGGTAATGTCCTCGTTTTTCGCTTTAATTAAAGCAAGATATTTATTATTTTCGTTGCCGAGATAATACGCGTTGTCGTATTCGTTATATTTTAAGTTTTTGCATTCGTCAAAAACTTTGACGCCAATCGTTGTTAAACTGTTTGGGAGCGTTATAGTGAGTTCTGAAAAAAATCCCATATCTCCATCACCGATTGCCGTAACGACGTGTCCGCTCGGACTTTTTGAGGGAATTACGACGTCGGCATCTACGGAATCATACCATATTACGGTGCAAGTTTTTCCGTCGGCATTAACTTCATATTTCAACCCGGGCGTTCCCGCAACCTCGTTTTCTATGCCGTTTTCCGAACTGTTTTCCGAGCTGTTGCCCGGGGTTTTGTTTGATACGACGATACCTATCACCGTTCCCGCCGCGCCTAAACATACCGCTATCGCAACGATTATCAAAACTAATTTCTTACCCATATTTTTTCCTCCTTTTGCTTAAATCATTATAATATATAGCCGTAAAGTTATATAGCCCGACGGGGTATGAAATTTCAAAATTTTATAACCCGTCGGGCGAACCTGCAACTACCCGTAACTATTTGCAACTATAAAAACTATCGTTATATAAAGATTGCAAAGCGATTACTTTATAACTTCAATTATTTTATAGCTTCGCTGCCGTCGGAAAATATGCCGACGAAGATACTTCTTACGATTGCAATGGCAATCAGGCCGACGGTTGCCCAGAACGCAAACACCGCGCCCGAAGCAAACGAAAGATTGAGCGTTTTGCCGATTACGTCCACGATATGCATCTTTCCCGCAAACAGTTTTTCGGTTATGAAGTTGTGCGAAGTGAACGTTTTATATAAAATGGTGGGAAGAATAACGAGGTTAAAGCCGTTTTCCCAGCCGAGCGAATATGCGAGCTTCATTTTGGTTTTCATCTTGCCGTTTAACGTGTTTACGATAAGCTTCAAAAGCAGATAAGCCCAGATAAGCGCGTTGAAAATGATAAATCCGCCCACGACTTTCATAGCGATAAGTCCGTATTTTTTGAAATTGTCGGGAATAACCGATTTGATTTTATCCTTAACCGTAGACTTGATTTGCTCGTAAGAACTTTCTTTGTCGGTTTCTCCCGCGCCGCTTTCGATTCCGGATTCGGTTTCGCCGCCCTCGCCGCTCTCGGAAGTCCCTTCCTTAATTTCCGCGTCGGCTCTGTCGAAAGCCCCGAAATTCATAGACGTAGCGAGAAGCCCCGATTTAACGCTCATTCCGCCGAAAATATCGGGGAAGCCTTCGGGTATCGTGGGCGAACTCGGATTGTTATCGTTTCCGTCCGCCTCGCCGAGAGCTTTGTTTATGTAACCCATAACGATGCCTTCAACGGCGTCGCCGAGATTGACGGTGGAGTTTTTGCTCGCTTCAATCATTTCGGGCGTGACGTCCTCGGGTTTGAATTCGTCGATATTCTTTTCGCCGCTGCCGACAACCGTTAAATAAACGAGAAGAGAAGTTATATTCTCTTCGAGAGCCGCCATTTTTTCGTCGGAATTATCGAAAGCTTCGGGGTTTTTCTCTCCGTATTCGCTGGTTTTCACCTTGTCGAACAAATCTTTAACCACGCCCGTGACGTCGCTCGCCGCTTCGGTTACGGTTTTATCGGTGGTAAGCGCGCTGTAAACGGTGCCTATCTGCGTGTCGACGTATTCTTCGGTTACGCCCGCGTCTTCAAGGAATTCCTTGGCGTTTTTATCGCCCATCATTTCGTCGAGTTCGGGATTATTCTTTCTCAAATCGTCAAACTTATTGAAAAGAATGGTTTTGGTTGCGCTTTTCATCGCGCTTTCCATAAATTTATCGGTTTGTTTTTTGAAATCGTCGCCCAAACCCTTTTCAATCATATCGTCGAGGAATTTATCGATAAGGGTTACGTCGTTAGAAGTGAGCGCGTTGAGAAATACACCCGTGGAAAGTTCAAAGGAGAACTGCAATTTAGCCTCATCCTTTGCCATTTCCGTGAGAATTCCCTTGATAATATCCGATTCGCTCTCGGATTCGCTCGTAGATTCTCCGCTTTCCGCGCCCGTTACCTCTGCGGATTCGCCGTTCGTTTCGCCGTCTTTCTCGAAAATCAAATCGAGCACCGCCTGATTTACGGTTATCGTGGTGGTCGTTTTCATTATCGGTCCGGCGACGTTGCCTATTATCGCCATAATACACAACGCCGCGGAAGCAACGTTGCATATAAGCATTATGAGTTTCGCTGTTACCTTCATTTCCTCTCCTTTTTTTTAGCCTTTTCGGCAAGTTTTATTAACGCAATCACCCGCGCGGCCGTATGCGGTAACCGCCTTGCGACAATCGTCCGCGGCTTTGCCGGTTTTAAGTTTTAACTTGATTTTCCGTGGCTAAAAGGTAAAAAATAATAATCCCCAAGCGCGCAAAATAACGAATAACGCGCGCCGCTTCTTGTAAATTATACATTGTTATCATATAATTGTCAACGATAAATTATGAAAAAATTTAAGCGATAAAGCTTGCGTTTTTTGGAGATTTACATTGTTTTATCACTTTCGCTTCAATTTCGTTGACATAGTTTGTGAAATAAGTTAAAATTAAAATCTATTGTGAAATGCGGCGAACGACGTTGTCGGAATCGTCCTCACAAAGGAGGCAAATTATGGAAAACTCTAATCAGCAGGAAAAGACGTCTTTCTTTGACAGAAAGTTCGGAATTTCCGCGAAAGGAAGCTCTATTAAAACCGAAATCGTTGCCGGTATAACGACCTTCCTTGCAATGGCTTACATTCTCGTGGTAAACGCGGGTATGTTCGGCACGCTCGACGGGGTTTCGTTCGACGCGATTTACGTCACGACGGCTCTTTCGGCGGTTATCGGCACGGTTCTCATCGGCCTTTTGGCAAATCTGCCGCTTGCACAAGCCCCGGGAATGGGTTTGAACGCGTTCTTCGTTTTCACCGTTTGCAGCAGTGAACACGGGCTTGGTTTCACTTACGCCAACGCGCTCGTATTCGTTCTTATCGACGGTCTCGTTTTCATTCTTCTCACCCTCACCGGTCTTCGTAAAATAATTTTCGAAGCAATCCCGAAAACGATTAAAGCGGCTATTCCCGCAGGTATCGGTTTGTTCATTGCATTCCTCGGTTTGCAGGATTCCGGCCTCGTTATTCCGGACGGCTCTACGGGCGTAACCCTTGCTTCTTTCAACCTTATAAGCGGTTCGTGGAAGGCAGTTATGCCGCTTATCGTTGCGGTCGTTTCCATTCTTCTTATAGCCATTCTTTCTCACAAAAAGGTTAAAGGTTCAATCCTTTGGGGAATTCTCGGCGGCGCGGTTTTATATTATCTTTTAGGCCTCACCGTTCCCGGTTTCTACGAAGGTTTCGGCGAGACTTTCTCGCTTAACCCCATCGAGCCTTTCAAAGCTTTCGGAACGGAGGCTTTCGGAAAGGTATTCACCGAAGGTTTCGATTTCTCGACTTATCTTGCTGCCGAAAATCATTCCGTCGGCGGACTCGTAATCGCGCTTATCACCACTTCGCTTGCTTTCTGTATGGTCGATATGTTCGACACTATGGGTACTTTATACGGCGCGTGCCGCGGCGGTAATCTTCTCGTGGACAACGGCAAAGGCGAGCTTGAAGTTCCCAATATGGAAAGAGCGATGCTTGCGGACGCTATCGCAACCTGCACCGGCGCCGTTTTAGGTACTTCCACGGTAACCACGTTCGTCGAATCTTCTTCGGGCGTTGCCGTCGGCGGAAAAACCGGTTTCACTTCGCTCGTAACCGCGGCGATGTTCGTTATCGCGCTTTTCCTTGCTCCCGTTGCAAAGCTTATCCCTGCCGTCGCTTACGGCGCTGCGCTCGTTTACGTCGGAATTCTTATGATTGGCTGCGTTAAGGACATCGAATGGTCGGACGTTTCCGTTGCCGTTCCCGCGTTCCTTACGATGGCTATGATGCCGTTCACCTACAACATTTCTTACGGTATCGCGTTCGGTCTTATCTCGTTCGTAGTAATCAAGATTTTCAGCGGAAAGGCCAAGGAAATCAAAGTGGGAACCTGGATTATCACCGCGCTTTTCCTCGCGATGTTCTTCCTCACTCACTAATCCGTTTTATTTGCCGGGGTTTTGACGGTTTAATCGTCGAATTTTCAGTTCCCGAAAAAGAGTAATTAAAACGCAAACGCGCGGATATGAGTCGATTAACGGCTTATATCCGCGCGTAATTTTTTTGTCGTGCGTATTTTGTTGCGCTCATTTTTTAGTTGCGCGCACTTTTTGTTACGCGTATTTTTTTAGCCGCGGGCGGGTGCAAAAGCAACCGCCCGCGGCTAAATTATTATCAATCGTTTAACGGAACTTTTCGTTTGCCCGTTTATAATCTAATCGTAACTTCGCCGCAAAAAAGTCTTTTACCGTTTTTTAAAACGAGGCTTCCGTCATTCGCAACGGTTTCCGCAACGGCCTTGTAAACTCTCTCTTTTTCTCGGGAGTTTGCTCCGTCGGCGGCTGCCTCGCTTCCGCCGTCGTCGTTATTTGCGGCGTTATTCGTTCGTTCGCTCGGCAGATTTTCGATAACCGTAATTTCCTTGTTTAAAACGATATTCAGGCGACGATATTCTTCAACGGAATACTTGCCGTAAAGATTTTCAATGAGCCTGCGGCAAAATTCGTCCAAATCGACTTCGCCGACGAGGCTTTTCAGGTTTATCGCAATATCTTTCAGTTCGGCGGGAATATCGGCGTTCACGTTCACCCCCACGCCCGTTACGGATTTCTTCACCATATCCCCCTCCAAGGAGTTTTTAATGAGAATTCCGCATATTTTCCTGCCGCCGACGTAAACGTCGTTGGGCCATTTTATATCGGCTTTAACACCGTAAAAATCGAGAGTTTTAACAACCGCCATACACGAAGCGACCATTATCGAAAACGCCTCGTTCGCCTTGCAGGGATATAACCTTACGAGCGAGAGATAAGCCCCGCCTTTGGGAGAAGCGAAGCTCCTGCCCTTCGTGCCTTTGCCGCCCGTTTGCTCGCGGGCGATAATCGCGGTGTCCTCGTTGAAATCCCTTTCTTCGCAATATTCGTTCGTGGAGGGAATTTTTTCAAAAATCGTTATTTTCATCGTCGTTATCTTCGCAGTTGATTATCTTATCCGTTGCGGATTTCGCCGTGTCGTAATCGAAACCCTTTGAAAGCAAGTATTTGTAACATTTAAGCGCGTTCTCGCGCGTTTTATCCTTGGAACGGAGATGTTTTTCGGCAACGCGAATTGCGGACTCCGTTTCGTCGCCGGCGTTTTCCAAAACCTCGCTCATATCCTCGTCGGAAACGCCCTTGCGTTTAAGTTCCGCGGCGATGAGCCTTTTGCCCTTGTTTTTGCTCGACTGACGGAAGTATTCTTCGGCGTAAAATTTATCGTTTACGAACTTATAGGCGGACATTTTATCCAAAACGGCGGCGAGCGTACAGGCGGTGTAACCCTTCTTTTCAAGGTAATCCGAAACCTGTTTTTTCGTTTTTTGCGAGCGTGAAACGAAGTTCATCGCCTTGTCCAAAGCGCGCAAACTTTCCGATTCGGCCTGAATTTCGTCGAGCCTTTCGGGCGTAATTTCCTCGCCGATTTTAAGCCTGTTGCGCATTATCGTTTCCAGTTCGAGACCGCAATAAAAGCAATTATCGAGGTAAATATTGCACCTCGTCGGGCTTTTCACCTGCGGTTTTATATCCGTGATTTTCTTCATTTTTTCTCGCCATACCCCTCGTTTTTCGTTTCGTTCATCGGTTTTAACCCTCGTAAATAATATAATCCTCGCCGTTCGCTTGAATTGAAGCCTTGCCGTTTGTTAAATCGATTATTTTATCGGCAAAACTCTCGTCAGAAAGAGGCGCGGCGACTTTAACCTTTACGTTATCCGCAAAATCCGTTGAAATTACGGCGTTTTTCACTTTGCCGAGGTATTTTAAAAGCGGCTGATAATAATCGTAGGGGAGTTTTATTTCGTAAACTTTCGATAAAACGTTTTCGGCAAGCCCGGCCTTTTCGATAACTTCTTTCGCCCCTTGCGAATACGCTCTTACGAGCCCGCCCGCGCCGAGTTTAATACCGCCGAAATAACGGGTTACGACGACTGCGACGTTAAAGAGTTTTTTGTTTTTTATAACTTCGAGAATAGGTTGCCCCGCCGTGCCTTGCGGCTCTCCGTCGTCCGAGAACCTCGCGATTTTTCCGCAGTCCGTAACGTAAGCGTAACAGTTATGCGTGGCAAACGGGTGAGCCTTCCGCTTTTCTTCCAAAAAAGCGCGAGCCTCCTCCTCCGTTTCGCATTTTTTAACGAAGGATATAAACCTCGAACGCTCGATTATTATTTCGTTTTCGGTTTCGCGTTTCACGCAAAAATAGCTGTTAATCGACATATAGCCTCACTTTTGCCGTTTGATTAGGGTTTTGAAAATTAAAACGACGGCGGGAACTCCGACGGCGGAAACTCCGATAACGAAAACTCCGACGACGTGAACTCTTTAAAAAAATCCGCCGCGAATATGCGTTGAAGCGTATTCGCGGCGGAGCAAAATTTCAAGTTATTCTTTATCGGTGTCCTTTAAACTGTTTCCGAGGAACGTGCCGAAGCCGCTCGTTTTGGGTCTGGGCTGGCGGGGAGCGGAATCTCTTCTGTCGCCTCTTCCGTAGCCTCTGTCGCCACGGCCGTATTTACCGCCGCGGTCGTCACGGCCGCCTCTTCCGCCTTTGCGGAATCCACGGTCGTTTCTATCACCCCTGTCGCCTCTGTCGCGGCCGCCGTTGGAGAATTTTCTTTCGTTAATTCCCTTATCGTCGGGGTCGGCAAGGTTGTTGGGGATAATCGAAACGTATCTGTTCGGTTCTTTGCCTTCGGAAAGAGTTTTAACCTCTTCGCTGTTTGCAAGAGCGGAGTGGAGAATTCTTCTTTCGTAAGGATTCATCGGTTCGAGATTGATTTTTCTGCCCGTTCTCACGGCCTTTGCTTCGAGCTTATGCGCAAGCGAAACGAGGGTGTCCTCTCTCTTCGTCCTGTAATTTTCACAGTCCACGACGACTCTTCTATATTCCTCTCTGCCGGTGTTCGCAACCGCGCCCGCAAGGTTTTGCAAAGCGTCCAGAACTTCGCCTCTATAACCGATTATAGCCGACGAATTGTCCGTGATTATATCGATGGTAACCTTTTCGTTCTCTTCGGTGAGATTGCTTTTCGCATTGACGTTCATCAAATCCAAAAGTCCGTTCAAAAACTCAACGGCTCTTTCGCCGTCGGTCTTTTTGGCGGTAATTTCAACTCTCGCTTTTTTGGCGGCAATACCTAAAAAACCTTTTGTAGGCTCTTCCAAAACCTTAATTTCCGCCTTATCTTCCGCAAGATTCATCTCTTTTAAACCGTTTTCGATTGCTTCCTGAACGGTTTTGCCTGTAAATTCCATTATATTACTCCTTATAATAACGGGCTTTTATCTCATTTTCCCGTATTTATGATTATCGATTTTTTCCTGTTCGGCCTTTTGAATTTTGTTCTTGAACGATTTTTCGACTATGAGATTGATGAGCAACGTCGAACCCGTTGAAAGAAGGGAGTTGGTCACCATATAAATCGAGAACGCGGCGGAATAGACGAACGAGAATATACCGAACATAATCGGCATCATCCAGGTCATCATTTTCTGCGTGGAAGCGGCCGTGGACGCATCGCCCTCAACGGACGAAAGCTGCATTTGCGTCTTTTGGGTTTTGTTCATAATAATCGTTGAGCCTGCCATTGCGAGAATGGAAAGCGCAACGAGAATAAACCAACCGTTACCGTTTTTAAAGCCTTTTTCTTTATATCTGCCGAGGTCGTAAGTGAGTTCTTCGTAATCGACCTCGCTCATTCCGACGCTTATTTTGTTGTTTAAATCCTTGGTGGTTGCGGGGAGAGCGGTCGTCCACGAACAGTCGGCAGCCCAGATGTTTTTAACCCACGGGAATATCACCGAGCGAGCCTTGTTTTCGTCGCTTTCATACCAATCCGCAGCGGCTTTTCTCGCAACGGTTTTAACTTCTTCAACCTCTTTTTTAGAGATAACCTTGAAGAGTTCCTCGGTGAGAATTTCCTCCGCTTTACTTTCAAAAACAGCCTTTTCCGCGGCGAAATCGGGGTTATTCATTATCGCTGCGTAATCGACTTTCTTATCCTCGGTGAGTGCGTAATATTTTTCGCGAAGGCTCTCGCATTCGTCCCAGAATTTTTCCTCGTCGAGAATATAATAAGAACCCTCGCCGTCGTCGCCGAGCGCGCCGGCCGAAATAAGATTATCCTTCAAACCGTCTTCAATCGCGCGGTTTATAAGGCTTTTCTTAATTTCGCTGTCTATAATCTTTTTAAAATCGTGATAACTCACGTTGAACGTTCCGTCCGCGGCGATTATTTTCGTAATATCGTCGCCGTAAATTTCGATAAGTTTTGAGATTTTCGTTCTGTCTGCGACGTAATCGTTATCCGAACCGGTAAAACACTCCGAAATACCTTTTTTTGCAAAGATATTATCGAAGTTAAGGTAATAAGCGACGTGCTTATTGCCGTTTTCGTCGGTGGTTTCGGTTTTCGTTACGGTAGAATTTTCCTCGTTTGAAACGTTTTCGATAGCCTGATTATAAGAAACTCTCATTCCGTCGAAAACCTGTCTTTCGCTGACCTGCGAATAAGAGTTGAACGCTCCGATAACGATAAAGAAGAAAACGATGGTTATAATCGTCGGCAGGCAAGCCGAAAAAGCAGAGTAGCCGTTCTTTTTATAAAGAGCCATCATTTTTTGCTGAT
>ERZ808278.680-NODE-680-length-19629-cov-27.652141_pt1 | contig 19629 bp, 14 predicted proteins | sample MGYA00521239_ERZ808278 | MGnify/ENA primary metagenome ERZ808278 (study PRJEB31516, sample SAMN03275600) | gut metagenome | biome: mammalia-associated habitat; material: feces | host: Papio cynocephalus | place: Kenya | collected 2012-07-17 ... | reverse complement strand
CGCAGGTTTCATTGCCGCCATTCGTGAGAGATTGGAGAAGCGATTGGCGTAAGTGTTTTCTAAACACAGAACCTTATATTAAGGCGTAAAGAATTATAAGGATATGTATATAAATAAGGTGGCAAATCTCATCATAGAGATTTGCCACCTTATTTATATTCTAGGATTCAAAAGAATACCTAGCCAAGACCATTTGTCAGAAGACGATTAGTCTTTAGGGTTCTTGGCGTATTCCTCAGAATACAACTTGAAGAAGTCGTATTGAAGTAATTTACAGATGTGCAAGAGCATGCCAGTATCAATGGTTGACTTGGCATAGACCTTGTAGATGTTGGTGCGATGGCATCCTAATTGCTTAGCGAGCCATACGGAAGTTTTACCTTGTCTTTTGAGTTCCTGTTTTATACGTTCACCAATGACTAAGGGATTGTTACCATAATGTGTCATTTTCTTATTGCTTTTTAAATACTAATAAATTTTATTCGATTGCAAAGTTACGAAATAAGGTTACATATAAAAGAATTTTTTAGTAGCTAATATAACGACACGCTATTAAAAAGTGTAAATGGAGTATGGTTGGTGATATGAATGTGCATGATTTGTTAAGCTGATGGAATGTTTTGATAACCTTTAACGCTAAATATTGTTAAAGTAAAAAATAGACAAAGAAAAAGTTACATATCATGGGTGTGTGTATTATATTTTTTTGTAATTTTGCAGCCGAAAAGATGATGATAGATGAAATAAGACTTACTAAACTTGACTGCTTGAAACTAATTTGATGAATGAAAAAGCCTAGATATTAGAATATAGGCAAAATATATAAGTATATTGTATTTAAGTAAAAGATAAAAAGATGAAAAGTTTTATGAAGAATTGGGGGGGCAAGACTTTGTTCTTGGCAGTCTCTCTATTAGTTTCCTTCGTAGGGAACGTAATGGCGCAGGTTCAAGTTTCTGAGCCGGATGCTGATGGTGTCGTTACCATTACCACTACCGAGGCTGGACAGATTGGTGTCTTGTCTGGATGGAATGCCACTTACAAAATTGCTAATCCGAATGCAACCAAGTTCAAGGTTGTAGGTCCTATTGATGATGGTGACGTGAATGCACTCCTTGCCAATAATGGGCAGAAAAATCTTGAAGTTTTGGATTTAGGCGAGGCTGAGATAGATCACTTGACAGCCTTGGACGAAGATATGGGTAGTTGGCAGAACCCAAAGGGTACATTTTTGTTTGCTGCTAATATGCGTCAATATCTTAGTTTGAAGACTTTGGTTTTGCCGAAGGTGACTTCCTCTACAGAAACTGAAATTCCTGCAGGATTGTTTACCAATCTACAGTCCGACCAATCCCCTAGAATCGTTTTCGCTAATTTGGAGAAACTTGTTATTCCTGAAGGATATACCAAAGTAGGAAATGGTGTGTTCTTACAATATACCAAACTGACATCTTTGGAGTTGCCTAACAGTTTGAAGATGATAGGTAAGGAAGCGTTCAAGATGTGCAGAAGTTTGTCAAAGCTTTCTTTGCCAAATGGAATAGAAAGAATCGAGGATGGTGCTTTCGAGCAGAATGATTTCAGAACCTTGTTGTTCCCTTCTTCTGTTAAGTATTTGGGTCATTTGGCATTCTTGCCATGTACCAACTTATTGACAGATGTGTATTTCCAAGGCAAGGTAGCTCCTGAATGTGATGAGGATGTCTTTGGTACAGGTCCTTATACAGGTTGGGGTGGTTTTAATGCTCCTACCAATAGCAAGGCAACTCGAAGTAACTATGTGAATAATGGCATTTGGTTTACAGTTCTGCATTATCGTGCAGATTTGACAGATGCGCAAAAGGCTACTTATACCGACCTTACACGTTCTTATACGATCCCTGATTTGTATTTGGGCGAAAATCGTATGTGGCCTTCACAAGATGATTTCAACAAGGCTCATGGCAATATCGATACTCACAAGAATTTCGGTATTACGAACGATAAGAACTTCTTGGGAGAGCCTCTTACAGAAGAACAGAAAAAACATAAGGGTATCTTGCGTTTTGTATTATCTGTTGCTGATGCTCCAAAGCCATCTGATACTCCAGAGATTGTTCTCCCTGTGAGAGATGATGATTGGTGGACTTTGTGTGTGCCATTCGATATGGATGCTGAACAAGTAAAGGAAATCTTTGGTGATGATGCCAAGGTTTATACTTTGGGTGAGGTAGTTCGTAATGAAAGTAAAAAACTTATAACATTGCGATTCAACAAGAAGTTTGAGACGATTACCGCTCACATGCCATATTTGATTAAGCCATCCAAGAAATTTGGCGAGGGTGAAAATCCTAAGAATGCCTTGGTAAGCAGAGTACATCAGATTAAGGCTGGTTCAGAGCAGAAAGTTGATGTCGTTGCTGTTGATGAATTTGGAAGTAAGACGGATTATGTATATACTTTCATAGGTAACTATGGTGGTGACCAAAATTGGATTAATAATACTTCTGAGGCAAGTGAATGCTCTGTGATGTCTGCAAATGATAAGATAGTTTATTATCGTCCTAGCAACTGCTATTATTTGAGTTTTACCAATGGCAAGGTTACTTTCAAGTATCAAGGTAACAAGAAAAGTGGTCGTTGGACTCCTTATTCTGCACTTGTTACTGTAGCCAAGGCAAATGATAGAATGGAACTTATCGATGATGCCTTCACTGCAGAAACTGGTATCCAGAATCTCGCAAAGTCTTCTGCAACCTTTATCGGTGATGATGACTCAACCACTGCTATTGAGCAGATTGAAATTGAAACTCCTGAGGATACTTCTGATAATAATGTCTATAATCTAAGTGGTCAGATAGTACGTAAAAATTCTACAAGCCTGTTTGGCTTGGCAAAGGGCGTTTATCTTGTTAATGGTAAAAAGTATATTGTAAAATAAAGAATGGTAAAACGAATCTATATTAAACCAAGTGTTGTGATTGTTGAGGCTTTGGAAGAAAATTGTATTCTTGCTGGTTCATCAACTGATAGAAATACTGATGGCCCTGGTCTTGAGGGGCCTGGTGGTAACGAAGATGGTCGTGCCAAGCATTTCTCCTACAACACTTGGGATACTTGGGATGACGATTGCTAAGTGATAATTAGGTAATTTAATCATAGTAAGTAAAGCGGAGAATGGTGTTCTTGTCTGAATGCCATTCTCCGTTATTTTTTTGCTCAAAAACTTGCACGATTGGAAATAAATGTTTATCTTTGCTTCGTGATAATATTGTCACAAAATTTAATTTCTTTTAATTATGGCAGTTGCAGCATTAAATTCGACCCAATTGCATCTTTTGCAGATGTTTTCTTATGCTAAGAGTGATTCTGCTTTGGATAATATCAAGGAGGCTTTATCAAAATACTTTGCAGATAATGTAGATGAGGCAATGGATAAATTGTGGGAAGATGGAATTTGGGATGACAGCAAAAACGAAGAGATTCTCCACGAACATTTAAGAACTCCTTATCATGGATAGAATAGTTCTTGATACGAACTGTCTTATTGCGTCTTTGTCCAAAAGGGGAAGATACTATGACATTTGGAAAGGATTGCAAGAAGGTAAGTATATACTTTGTGTTTCTTCTGAGATCTTATATGAATATCAAGAAATCATAGAACAGAAAACAAATGCTTATATTGCTAATAATGTAATTCAATTTTTATTGAATAGTAAGTTTGTGCTTCTTAAAGATCCTTCTTTCAAACTAGGATTGATAGATGAAGATAAAGATGATAATAAGTTTGTGGATTGTGCAATTATGGCAGGAGCGATATTTATAGTTAGCAATGATAAACATTATAATGTGCTGAAGAGCATTAGTTTTCCGAAAATTGATGTGATAGATATTGAGTCCTTTCTTGACTTTTTGAGAAGGCTTTGATAATAAAGCGGAGAATGCTGACCATCATGGATAAGCCTTTCTCCGCTTTTTGTGCGTTATGGAAAATGTCTAGATGAAGATTGTTCTTTTGGAGAAAGAGCAATCTGTGTAACACCAAATACTTGAAATTGAAACAAAATTGTAATCAAATGTAATGCGTGTTACAAAATAAAAGTCGTAACTTTGCAGCCGAGGAAATACCTCAGAGTCGTCTTGGGCAAAAAGTTGTTTGGCTAGGTGGCTTATATATAATAAGGTATAGGAATATATATAATTAAGCTATAGAAACATGGAAGAGAAGAATTATAAAATCCTAGTAGTGGATGATGAGCAGGACCTCTGTGAGATTCTGAAGTTTAATCTGGAAACGGAAGGTTATGTGGTGGAGACCGCAAACTCTGCCGAGGAAGCTTTGGAGAAGGACATCGCTTCCTTCAACATCCTGTTGCTCGACGTGATGATGGGGGGCATGAGTGGCTTCCAATTGGCCAAGCAGTTGAAGGATAATCTTGCGACTGCCAATATTCCTATCATCTTCTTGACAGCTCGTGATACGGAGAATGATACGGTGACTGGATTCAACTTGGGGGCCGATGACTATATCTCCAAGCCTTTCTCTATCCGTGAGGTGATGGTGCGTGTGCGTGCCGTGCTTCGTCGTACTGCCGACAAGGGTGGCAAGGAGAATGAACCTACGGTGATTAGTTATCAGGGACTGGTGCTCAACCTCGACAAGAAAACTGTGAGCATCGACGGTGAGAACGTGCCTTTCACCAAGACTGAGTTCGAACTTCTTCGTCTCTTGCTGGAGGAGAAGGGCAGGGTGTTCTCCCGTCAGGAACTCATCGACCGTGTTTGGCCTAAGGATGTGTTGGTGCTCGACCGTACTGTGGATGTCAACATCACTCGCATGAGAAAGAAAATCGGTAAGTTTGCCAAGTGCATCGTCACCCGATTAGGATTCGGATATTATTTTGACGCATAGGATTTAAGTGAAGAGTGAAGAACGAAGAGTGAAGAATTCGATACTCGACGTTTCGGGTTTTAAATGCTACAAGTATGTTTAAGATAAATAATGTAGGTAGAAAGTTGTATTTCAGTGTACTGACGGTGTTCCTCGTGTTCGCCGTCAGTTTTATCGTGTTTCAGCAGACACGAGAAAAGCAGTTCAAAGTAAGCACATTGACTTTGAAACTTGCTAATTACAACGAATTGCTGGCAGAGGACTTGGAACTTTCTTCATCCAATGGTATCTTGATGGAGGATAGCGTGAGTGCCAAGGGTACAAGCCTGCCAGGAGATAGCGTGAAACTTGTGGATAGTGTGCGTGTGGCGGAAGCAAAGTTGGAAACTTTCGTCAAGGAACACGAGAGCAAGGACTTGCGTGTAACCTTGGTGCGCCCTGATGGAAAGGTGGTGTTCGACAACATGAGTCGTGACTATCGCCATTTTGCTAATCATGCCAAGCGTGCGGAAATCGCCGAGGCTCTGAAAACAGGGCAGGGGTCGAGCGTCGAGAGACAGTCGAAGACCTTGAAGCATGATTACTTCTATGTGGCTTCCTACTTCCCGAAAAGCCAGCTTATCATCCGTACTGCGTTGCCTTACAATGATGACCTGGCAAAGTCGCTACAGGCTGACCAACATTACATCTGGTTTGCCATTGCCGCCATCATCATACTGACTATCGTGCTCTATCGTTTCACCGATCGCTTGGGTAAGAATATCTCCAAACTCCGTATCTTCGCCTATAAGGCCGACCATAACGAGAGCTTGGAGATAGAGGACTTGGCTAAGTTTCCGAGTGATGAACTGGGTGAAATCGCCGAGCGCATCATCAAGATGTACAAGCGCATCCAAACGACTCGCAAGGAGCAAGACATCCTGAAGCGTCAACTAACCCAGAATATCGCCCATGAACTGAAGACTCCTGTGGCAAGCATACAAGGTTATTTGGAGACTATTCTCGACAATCCGCATATCAGTGAGGATATGAAGGAGCAGTTCTTGCAGCGTTGTTATGCTCAGAGTGAACGACTCACCTCGTTGCTGAGGGACATCTCGACATTGAACCGCTTGGACGATGGCTCTGACATGATAGATTTCGAAGCGGTGGATATTACGCAGATGGTGGGCGACATCATGAGAGAGACTGCCTTGGAGCGAGAGGAGCGCAAGATGAGTTTCCACAATCTCCTGCCTGAGCGTATCGTAGTAAAGGGAAACCGAAGTTTGCTCTACAGCGTGTTCCGCAACCTCACCGATAATGCCATCGCTTATGCTGGCGAGGGAACGACCATCACGCTCGAAGGCAATGAAATCGGCAACAAGTGGCATTTCATCTTCCGAGATAACGGACAAGGTGTGCCACCGGAGCACCTGCCTCGTCTCTTCGAACGATTCTATCGAGTGGATAAAGGACGCAGTCGCAAGATGGGAGGTACTGGATTGGGACTTGCCATCGTCAAGAATGCGATTCTCTTGCATGGAGGTACTATCCGGGTTAATAATCTGCCGGAAGGTGGATTGAAGTTTGAGTTTACGATTAAGAAGTAAAGGTGGAAGTGAACGAAAGAGGAATGAAGATGGTTTCTTTGCCAAAACGATAGCAAAGAAACCATCTTTTTAGTTTTAATTTTCTGTTAAGCTTAAAAAATAGTGGAAAAAATTTTGAAGTACCAATTATTCGTTGTACTTTTGCAGTATTAAGAAGAACTAAATAAGAAAAGAAAAAATAAATATTTATGGCAACAATTGCAATTTGTGCATATTTATGCTTGGTAGCGATTATTGGAGTCGTCTATTCTGAATACCAAGACAGAAAGAAAATGAAAAAGCAATCTTAAGAACAAACGATAAGGAGCGAAGGAAGCTTGAAGGCATCCTCCGCTTTTTATTTGCAGAAATAAAAAATATAATAATAGATGAATCAATTTACAAAGATAATTGCTGCCCAGCTCAATCTACGTGAGCAGGCAGTGGAGAATACATTGGAGTTGCTGGAGGAGGGATGCACCATCCCTTTCATCTCCCGCTACCGTAAGGAGAAGACCGGCAACCTCGATGAAGTGAATATCGAGGCTATCGCCCAGGCAGGCGAGAAGTTCAAGGAGATGGCTAAGCGTAAGGAGACTATCCTGAAGACCATCGACGAGCAGGGCAAGTTGACCGATGAGCTGAAAAAGCGCATCGACGACTGTTGGAATGCTACGGAGTTGGAGGATATTTACTTGCCTTTCAAGCCGAAACGCAGAACTCGTGCGCAGGTGGCTCGTGAGGCAGGACTGGAACCTTTGGCACAGCTTATCCTTCTACAGCGTGAGAACAACCCTTTGCAAGCAGCTAAGAAGTTTGTGGGCGAGAAGGTTAAGGACGTGGAGGCTGCCATCCAAGGGGCCAAGGACATCATCGCCGAGACCATCAGTGAGAATGAGTTCACCCGTAACTCTGTGCGTCAGAGATACAAGCATGGTGCCATCATTACTTCGAAGGTTATCGCCAAGAAGAAGGATGAGGAAGAGGCACAGCGCTTCTCCGACTATTTCGACTTCTCGGAACCTTTGAAGAAGTGCTCCTCCCATCGCTTGTTGGCGATGCGTCGTGGCGAGGCTGCTGGATTCTTGCGTGTCAGCATCTCCTGCGATGAGGAAGAGGCAACGGATAGACTGAAACAACGCTATGTACGTGGCAATGGTGAGGCTTCGAAGATGGTGACCGAGGCTGTGGAGGATGCCTTCAAGCGATTGGTAAACCCGAGCATCGAGACCGAGTTTGCGGCACTCAGCAAGCAGAAGGCCGACGAGGAGGCTATCGCTGTGTTTGCAGAGAACCTTCGCCAGTTGCTCTTGGCGGCTCCGTTGGGACAGAAGCGAGTGATGGCTGTCGATCCTGGTTTCGCCAATGGTTGCAAGACTTGCTGCCTCGATGCCCAGGGCAACCTTATCCACCACGAAATTGTTTATCCTCATCCTCCTCGCAATAAGAAGGCTGAGGCTACAGCTGCCTTGCAACGTATGGTGAAGATGTATCATGTGGAGGCAATGGCTGTGGGCAATGGTACGGCAAGTCGTGAGACCAGCGACTGGTTGCATGGCATCAGTTTTCCACACCCTGTGGATATCTATGTGGTGAGCGAGGATGGCGCTTCCATCTATTCTGCTTCGAAGATTGCCAGGGACGAGTTCCCTGATGAGGATGTGACTGTGCGTGGTGCCGTGAGTATCGGTCGTCGCTTGATGGACCCATTGGCGGAATTGGTAAAAATAGACCCGAAGAGTATCGGAGTTGGTCAGTATCAGCATGATGTCGATCAGAGCCAGTTGAAGAAGAGCCTCGATACGGTGGTGATGAGTTGTGTGAACTCGGTGGGAGTGAACCTCAATACGGCTTCGCAGCATCTTTTGACCTACGTGAGTGGTCTCGGACCTACACTTGCTAAGAATATCGTGGAATATCGCAAGGAAAACGGTGCTTTCAGTTCTCGTGCTCAATTGAAGAAGGTACCTCGCTTGGGACCATCGGCTTATGAGCAGTGTGCGGGCTTCCTCCGCATTCCTGGAGCCAAGAATCCTTTGGACAACAGTGCCGTGCATCCGGAGCGTTACGCCCTTGTGGAGCAGATGGCGAAAGACCAAGGGGTGACGGTGAAGCAACTGGTGGAGGACAAGGCTCTCCAGAAGAAGATAGACATCAAGAAGTATGTGAGCAAAGAGGTGGGTATGCCTACCTTGACCGATATCATGGCTGAGCTCGATAAGCCGGGACTCGACCCTCGTGGCGAGGTGGAGAAATTCGAGTTTGATGCAAGCATCAAGGAGATTGAGGATTTGCACGTTGGAATGGTAGTGCCAGGCATCGTAACCAATATCACCAATTTTGGTGCCTTCGTCGATATAGGTGTACACAATGATGGCTTGGTGCATATCTCGCAACTCGCAGATAGATACGTGAGCGATCCTAATGATGTCGTGAAGCTCCATGAGCACGTGATGGTGCGAGTCACCGATGTCGATTTGAAGCGCAAACGTATTGCTTTGTCCATGAAAGGAGTGAAGTAGATTATCATCATGATATAGTTAAAAAGCCCTCGTGAGAGGGCTTTTGTCTTTTAGACTTATTCTAAATTACCTACTTGTAGGTATTGCGTAATTATTCTTTTCATCGTAACTTTGCAGCCGAATTCTATATCATATAATGAGGTATAAGCATAAAGGTAAGATGAGAAGAACGGTAAGCACCCTCTTGCTATTCCTATTGGTGGTGATGGCTGAGGCTCAAAACTTGACAGGAAAGGTCGTTGATGCCAAGACACAGGAGGCAATCATTGGGGCAACGATAATATTGAAAGGTTCTCAAAAGGTTGCGGCAGTAACGGATATCAATGGTCAGTTTCGCTTGAGCAATACGACGGAAGGAAGTGTCATACGTATCAGTTATGTAGGATACAAGTCCTTGTATGTACCATTTCATAATGGCGCTACTTATAGCTTGCGCCAAGATGTGGCAGCTCTTGGCGAGGTGGTGGTGACGGCTCGTGCCAGCAATGGACCCGTGACATCATCTATTATAGGTAGAGATGCCATGACTCATCTCCAACCCAACAGCATCGCCGACCTCATGGAACTTCTTCCGGGCGGTTATGCCAAAGACCCCAACATGGGCGAGGCGAACACGATAACCCTTCGTGAGACCGGTACGATGGGGGCTTACGGCTCGACCACTAAAAACAACAATTATTCGATTTCTTCCTTGGGAACTCAGTTTATGGTGGATGGAGTTCCTATTTCCACGGATGCCAACATGCAGTATTCGCCCTTGTCGGATACGCAGTCTTCCACCAGTTCAGCTACAACGGAAAACAATCGCAATATAACCAACCGTGGTGTGGATATGCGTTCCATCTCTACCGATGACATCGAGAGTGTGGAAGTGGTGCGTGGCATCCCTTCGGTGGAATACGGCAACTTGACCAGTGGCTTAGTCAACATCAAGAAGATACGTCGTGCCATCCCATTGACCGCTCGTTTCAAGGCTGATGGCTACAGCAAGCTCTTCTCCTTGGGCAAAGGATTGGCTCTCAATACGGCAGGTAACTCTATTCTGAACGTTGATTTGGGATATATGGATTCCAAGATAGATCCTACCGACAACTTTGAGAACTATAAGCGTGTGACGGGTTCATTGCGTTATACACTTCGTGGTGAAAAAGATAAAACCTATCTTTGGCAATACAATTCGGCCTTCGATTATTCGGGGTCATTTGATGATAGCAAGAGTGATCCTGATATCAACTATGGCAATGTGGAGGAATATAAGTCGTCTTATAGTCGAATGGCATTGACCAATAACTTCAATCTAAAAATGCCGAAGTCGTGTTTCAAGGAGTTTGACATCAATACCTTAGTGAGCCTCCAACTCGACCGCTTGCGCCAGGCTCGCTTAGTGGCACCTCAACGTTATGGCATCGTGCCTCTCTCTTGGACGGATGGCGAGAATGAGGCACAAGCTGTGTTTGCTGAATACACAGCCAACTATCTTTGTGATGGCAAGCCTTTCAATGCTTACGTGAAGGCAAAGGGAGTGCTTGGATTCAATACCACACATACCGACTATACTATCAAGATAGGTGCCAATTGGGATATTGCCAAGAACTTCGGTCGTGGACAGGTGTATGATATGCACCGCCCATTGAGTGTGAGCGGTTGGAGCTCTCGACCTCGTAAGTACTCGGATATTCCTGCTTTGCAAAACTTCTCTCTCTTTGCCGAGGAGTTGATGAAGGCGAATGTTGGTAAGAGCAAGATAGAATTGATGGCTGGCATTCGCTTGAATACGTTGTTGGGCTTGGATAGTAAGTATGATATGAGCGAAAAGTATTATGCAGATCCTCGTGCCAATTTGGCTTGGCACTTCCCGAAGTTTGATGTAGGGGGTAAACCTATGTCAATCTCGCTGAATGGTGGTTATGGTATGACAACCAAGATGCCTACGCTCAACTATCTCTATCCCGATAAGTATTATAGCAACTTCATCTGCATGGCATATTATGATACAGAGAATCCTACACAGGACAGTAAGTTTGTGGTACATACATACGTGCAGGACCCTACCAATTATCGGATAAAGCCTGCTCGTAACCATAAATGGGAGGTTCGCTTGGATATGGACTGGAATGACAATCGCCTTTCGGTGGATTATTTTCGTGAGAAGATGACCTCAGGTTTCCGCTATTCCAATATCTACGATGTCTATACGTATCGTAGATATGACGTGAGCCAGATGGGGGCGGGAGTGGATTATACCACGCTTCCATACGAGATGAGACAGGTTCTCGATGGTTATCAGCAAGTTTCCAATGGCAGCGAGTTGACCAAGCAAGGTATCGAGTTGACTTTTACCTCTCGGCGCATCAAGTGCTTGCGAACTCGTGTGAATGTGACGGGTGCTTGGTTCCGCACGGTTTACCAAAATAGTCAACCCATGTATGAGAGTGTGAGCGCAGTCATTGACAACCAGCCTTTGCGTGAGAAGTATGTGGGATTGTATGATTGGAATGATGGTCGTCAGAACGATCGCTTGAACACCAATGTCACCTTTGACACGCAGATACCCGAGTGGAAACTCATCTTTACTACTTCTGTGCAGTGCATGTGGCTCGTAAGAACCAAACTATTGTGGAAGAATGGTACGCCCAAGGCTTATTTGTCTGCAGAGGATGGGCAACTGCATGACTACACCGAGGAGAGTGCCAAGGATGCTTATCTGATGCAGTTGGTAAAAACTTACAATGAGGATTCGTTCAAGCCATTTACGGTGCCGATGTCGATGATAATCAACTTGAAGGTGACCAAGGAGATAGGAAAGTACATGCGCCTTTCCTTCTTCGCTAACAAGATACTTGATTATCTGCCTGACTATACAGCTAATGGTAAGGTCATCAGGAGAAATGCCTCTCCTTACTTCGGTGTGGAAGCGGGATTCACGATTTAAGTGAAGAGTGAAGAACGAAGAGTGAAGAATTCAAATGCTTTTAAGGTGAACAATAAAATGACTATATATATAATAAGGTGTAGGCAGATGGCGATGACCTTCTGCTTAATGCTGGTCATGGCAATAGGCATGACCTCTTGTTGGGATCATGTGGATGAGGTGATGCCTTGCTCGCAGGCAAATGTGCAAGTAAGCTTGCCTTTGGGGATAGAAGGGCTAAGTGTGAATAGCCAATCCCTGAAGGTGACTAATCTCTCTACAGGTAAAAAAAGTACTTATGCGGATTTGAAGAATCTCTCCTTGCCAGAGGGACTATATGATATGGTCTATACAGCGGATGTAACCTATTGGTCGAACAATGGCGATGGTGAATCGTCAGAACAAAAAGGGCATTTAACAGGTAAGGCGGAGAATGTGGAGTTGACGGGCGACCAGAAAGCTATAGACATAGAAACCTTTCTCTCTACGGACATGGATGACTTCATCTTCGAGGAAATTTTCTTTGCCGGTACGCTTCGCTCTACGGGTTCTTCTTACATTGGGGATGGTTACGTGAAGATATACAACAACGCCGACCACATACTCTATGCCGATGGCTTGGCGTTGGTGGAGGCGAAGTTCAACTCCACCCAATATTGGCAATATACTCCCGACATTCGCAAGGATACCATGACGGTGGATGCCATCTATGTCATTCCTGGCAGTGGCAATGAACATCCTGTCAAGCCAGGGGAGAGCATTGTACTCTGTGATGTGGGCATAGACCATCGTACAGCCAATCCCTTGTCCTTCGACTTGAGTCATGCCGACTTCGAATGGTATGACGAGTCAAGTTCGGCAAGTAACATGGACATCGACAGTCCTACGGTACCTAACCTCGACAAGTGGTATTGCTATACGCAGAGCATTTTTATTTTGCACAAGCAGGGTTACAAGGCTTATGCCTTGGCTCGCATTCCTCTGGAAAAGGAAGCATACTTGAAGAAATATCATTATAAATATGATTACGTGATGCAGACGGTGGCGGGTACATTCTATATGTCGCAAGAAGCCTACAAGATACCTAATTCATGGATAGTGGATGGAGTCAACTTGTCGGTGGAGAGCGAGCGTAAATGGAACACTTTGCCTCCGTCGGTAGACGCAGGATGGGCGTATTGCAGTAAGGTGAAGAACGATGACAGCCGATTCTTCCGCAGCGTGCGCCGCAAGATGCAGTATCTCAACGAGGATGGCACGATGCACCTGCAAGACACCAACAATTCGTCGGAGGACTTCAATGATACTAGCATTCCTTCGCTCATCGAACAGCAACGTTCGGCAATCGATACCAAGGGTAATCGGGCTACAGTTGAAACTTATGATGGCAGGAAAGCAAAGTGATGCTGAGTGTTGAATTTAGAATGTTGAATTTTGAAGATAAAGATGAAAATGAGATATGTTTTAATCATGGCATGGATGGTAGGTATGTGTCACGTTGCCCAAGCTCAGGTCAATGATGACATCTTCTTCAACCCTGCCATGAAAAACTACCAAGATAGAGCCTCGCAAACCGAGGTGAGTGTGGGGTATGACTATCGCCATGCCACGACTCCGATGCGATTGGAGCAGGGGGATGGTCACAGTCGTGTCTTTGCCGACGTGGATGCCTTCTTGCGGAAGGGAAAGACAACCCTTTGGGGAGAGGCATACTATAATAATGGAAGTACGAGGAACATCCAGTTTTGTGAGACTTCCGACTTCGAACTGCTTTATCCTTATCTGATGGCAGATACGGTTGGTGGTAAGTCGAAGCAAGAGCGTTACCACTTTTTGGGTGGCTTCTCTTATCCTTTGGGCAGATGGAATATGGCGGCAGAGGGTTCTTATGATGCCTTGATGGAGTATCGTACCCGTGATCCACGTCCGAAAAACTTGTCTGGCTACCTAAAGGCAAGCATTGCCGTTTCCTATCGCTTGGGAAATCCACGTGACGGTTATGTGCTGGGATTGGCTATTGACGCTCGCAAGTACAAGCAAACCAACGAGGTGAAACTCTACAATGAGGTGAGCGTACCTACCCTCTATCATCTCACAGGCTTGGGGTATGACTACTATCGGTTTCGTGGCATGAATACTTCCACCTATTATAAAGGATATGGGGTGGGAGGTGTCGTGGATTGGTCGCGAGTAAATGGGCAAGGATGGTTCGCTCATGCCGAGTATGGCTATCTCGACATCGACAAGATTATCTCTACGCTCAATGAACTTCCAATGGCTAATATCAAGGAGTATAAGGAAAAGATAAGTTTTGGATATAGTACAAGGGGCGAGCGAAATGTCTTCGGCTGGAACTTGGCGGAGGAGTGGGTTTGCCGTCGTGGCAGGGAGAATATCTTCGGTACGGCGCAAGACAATGTATATCCCCAGATTTCTACGATGGCTCCTTACATGGCAGACAAGGCATGCTTTTCCACAGAGCTAGGGTATCGGCATCTTGCTCGCAATCACTCCGAGTTTGCCATCAATTGGAATGCTCGATATGATAGTTGGGAAGAAAGTTATGACTCTCCTTATCGTGATTTGGAGGGGGATGCTTGGGTGAATGGTTTGTCATTGATGAGCAAGATAAATGCTAAGGATTGGCAACTGAAGGTGAATCTTTCTGCGGAATATCAGTGGAGTACATCAAGTGATCTCTATCTTTCCGACGAAGAAGCCAACTGTGCCTTGCTTACTCCAGTGGAGCATTACTACGATTACTTGGGCAGCGATCGACAATTTGTAAATGCCATGGTTGAGGCTGGATATACCAAGAATAAGCGTTTCATCCCTTTCGGCCGCATCGGGTGGCAGTATGCTCATTACATGGAGACAGAGCATCAGAACTCGTTGCAAGTGTCGGTGGGTGTGAAGTTTTAGGTAATGTAGCATTTATAATGAACGATGAATAATTGATAAAGAGCAAATTATAAATAAAAAATATAAATTTAAAATGAATAAGCGTATGAAAAAGATTACTCTTTTGTTGATGGCAGTGCTTGCTTGGGTAGGCACTGTAAGTGCGCAAGAAGCGCAGAGCCCGGTAAACTTCAATTGGGCACATAGTGTGGAAGGAGGTGCTGGTGCGAATGTGTTTGGCTCAGCAATGTCCACAGATGGAAGCTATTATATGGCAACAACTTTCGCGACAAAGGCAAATAATGTGAAAGTGTCGTTTGATGGTGTTGTTATGGAAGGTATAGAAGGCAGTGCTCATGCTTCAAACAACAACAACTTAATGTTGCAGAAAGTGGGCAAGGATGGTACCGTAGCTTGGAGCCTTTATACCAAGAAAGGTGATGTGAGTTCTATAAATTTAGCATCAACTTCAGATGGTGGTGTGATAGCTGTAGTGAAGTCTCGTGCTTGGGATGCAGCGGAAGGTTTGACAAATCTATTGGAGATTATTGACGCAAAAGGTGCTTCTACCATCATCAATGATCCTAAGACGACAAGTGGTGAATACCGTTTCTCTGTATTGAAGATCACTGCGGATGGAACGGTAGCTTGGAATCGTATTATTAGTGGACAAGTGAAGGAGTATTCTGGTAAATTTACGACAGATAATGCTTATGTTAATAGTTGTGTGGTAGATGCCGATGACAATATTTATTTGGGGGGTAACTTCCGTACTACCTTGGTGTTTGCAAAAGTAGATAATACAACAGTGACATTGACTGCAAAGAATACTCCTGACTCTTATTTCAACACGCAAAATTCTGTGGGTGACTTGTTCCTGGCAAAGTTGGATAAGGATGGCTATTATGTAAATAGTATAGTTGGAGAAGGAACTTGTACTATGGCGTATATCGACAAGATGATAGAAAAGAATGGAAAACTGTATGTGGACGGACGTGTGCAAGGTGAAGGATACACTCTTGGTGGTAAGGCTATTCTTGCTAATGATAGTTATCAGACGCCTTATGTGGCTGCGCTCAGTACTTCGGATTTTACGGTTGACTATGTCAATACGTTTGCTGTAACAGCAAATTCGGCTTCAAGATTTGTAATCCAGAATAAGGCTATGAATATGATTGGTGATAATCTTTATTTGACAGGTGCTCTTAATGGAGGATTGGCTGCAGATGGAATAACGGTGAATACAGAAGCAACTCAATTGAAAGGATACCTTATAAAGGTAGATGCAACAACAGGAAAGGTGTTGTCTATGGTTGTAAATAATGAAGGCATTAGCAGTTATCAAGGTGTTTATAATGGAGACAAGACGATTTATGCCTATGGCTATGTAATGGTGGGTGGAGTAGGAACAGCTTATTTGTTCCCATTTGCCAAAGATAATATGGCGTTGCAAACTCAGATTTTACTGACAACTGCAGGAAGTGACGTGGCTCCTTTGCTTGCTGATGGAAATCAATTGATTCTGATGAGCCGTGGCAGAAAAGCTACCCATACATTCACAGGTACGGATAAGACTTTTACTTTTGGCGCTTTTGCGGCAGCTTATTATAGCTATTCCATCAATGATGTTCCAACAGCCATCAAGAATATCTCTTCGTCTGTCAATACTTCCGACAAGGTTGATGTCTATTCTCTCAATGGCATTCGCGTAAAGCAGAATGTTTCTGCTGAGGCTGCCCAAGGTCTAGCAAAAGGCATCTATGTGGTAGGTGGCAAGAAAGTGGTTGTCAAGTAATACAATCTCATTTCTGAAACTCGAATCATACATTATTAATATATAAAGAACAAAACTTTTATGAAGAAACAATTCTTAGGTCTGTTCCTCCTCTCCGCCATCCCGCTCTCCACATTCGCTCAGAATGTGGAGCAGGATGCGTCCATCCGTCAGGGCAAGTTGAAGAACGGACTTACCTATTACATCCGTCATAATGCGAAGGAGGCAGGACTCGCCGACTTCTATATCGCACAGCGTGTGGGCTCCATCTTGGAGGAACCTCGCCAGCGTGGCTTGGCTCACTTCTTGGAACACATGGCTTTCAACGGCACGAAGCACTTCCCGGGCAAGGGCAAGAAACTCGGCATCGTGCCTTGGTGCGAGACCATCGGCGTGAAGTTCGGTGCCAACCTCAATGCCTATACCTCCGTTGACCAGACGGTTTATCACATCGGTTCCGCTCCCATTAAGCGTGAGGGCATCATCGACTCCTGTCTCCTCGTGCTCAACGACTGGAGCCAGTACATCAACCTCGAACCGAAGGAGATAGACAAGGAGCGTGGTGTCATCCACGAGGAGTGGCGCAACCGACGAACGGGTATGGCGATGCAGCGCATGATGGAGAACGTGATGCCTAAGATTTACAAGGGTAGCAAGTACGAGGACTGTCTGCCTATCGGCAATATGGACATCGTGGATAACTTCCCATACCAAGACCTCCGTGACTACTACCAGAAATGGTATCGCCCGGACTTGCAAGCCATCGTGGTGGTGGGCGACTTCGATGTGGATAAGATGGAGCAGAAGATACAAAAGCTTTTCGGCAAAATCAAGGCTCACAAAAATCCTGCCGAGCGCATCTACTATCCTGTCACCGACAACGATAAGATGATCATCGCTATCGAGAAGGACAAGGAGCAGCCTATCATACTCGGCCATCTCTACATGAAGAGTGAGACGACTCCCGATAGCTTGAAAAATACAGTGAAGTATCAGCGCGAGGATTATATCAGCGGTTTGATTACCTATATGCTCAACGGTCGTCTCTCGGAAAAGAAACAAGTGGCCAACCCTCCTTTCATGAGTGCGACGGTGAAGAATGGCGAGTTCTTCGTATCTCGTACCAAGGATGCCTTCAGCTTGAGCATCAGTTGCAAGCAAGATAATGTCTTGGGTGGTATCTCCGTAGCCGTGGGCGAGGTGGAGCGTGCCCGCCAGCATGGTTTCACTGAGAGCGAGTTGGAGCGTGCCAAGAAACTCTATCTCAATGCCGCCGAGCGACAGGTGAAGATGGAGAAGGACTACAAGAACTCCCACTATGTGAGCCAGTGCGTCAACAATTTCTTGGATGCCGAACCTATCTTGACTCCTGACTACAACCTCCAGTTGGTGAAGCAATTCGATGGCGAGGTGAACCTCGACGAGGTCAACAAGCAGGTGGGCGACATCATCACCGACAAGAACCAGGTGTTCGTGATGTACGGTCCTGACAAGGATGGCTTTGTCATTCCTACGGAATCGGAAATCGAGAACACCGTGCTTACCGCCCAGCAGAAGTCATACGAAGCTTATCAGGAGGAGACTGTGCCTACTACCTTGATGGCGACTCTTCCTACGCCAGGAAAGATTGTTTCGGAGAAGCCATACGGTAAGTTTGGCATGACCGAGATAACCTTGAGCAATGGCATGAAGGTGTATGTGAAATCCACCGATTACCAAGCCGACCAAGTGACGATGAGCATGAGAGGAGAGGGGGGAACCTCTGTTTATGATGACAAGGACATCCCTAACTTCTCCTTGTTGTCGAGTGCCATTACCGAGGCGGGGGTGGGCGACTTCACCGCCATTCGTCTTCGCAAGGCGTTGGCTGGCAAGTCGTTGAAGTTGGCTCCATCCATCAACAGCGAGGGACAGCGTATCACAGGCACTTCGTCGGTGAAGGACTTGGAGACGATGCTCCAGTTGGCTCATCTCTATTTCACCGCTCCTCGCAAGGACAGTGTGGCTTTCGAGGGCTTGATGAACCGCACCTTGTCGCTCTTGAAGAACCGCAACGCCAGTTCGAAGGTGGTCTATAACGATTCCCTCTCGGCTACGCTTTACGACCACAACCTTCGTATGGCTCCCGTGACCAAGGAGGTGGCAGAGAAGGCGGACTATAACCGTATTTTCGAAATCTATCGTGAGCGCTTCAGCGATGCCAGCAACTTCAAGACCGTCTTCATCGGTAAGGTCGATATGGCGCAGCTCCGTCCGTTGCTCTGCCAGTATCTCGCCACTTTGCCTGCTACCTACAAGGCTGAGAAGACAAACAAGGTGAATGTGCCTCAGCTCGTGAAGAAGAACGAGGTGGTGAAGTTCGTGCACAAGCAATCGACTCCGCTTGCCAATGTGAGCGTGTTCTATACAGGCAATGTGCCATTCACTCCGAAGAACGACTTGACGCTCGATGTCTTGACCCGTGTTCTCCAGATAGCTTATACAGACTCCGTGCGTGAGGAGAAGGGAGGTACTTATGGCGTGAGTGTGAGTTTCAATCTTGAAAAGGATGACAACCCGAATGCCTTGGTTCGCATCTCCTACAAGAGCGACCCTAAGCGTTACGAGGAGCTGAATCCTATCATCTACAAGCAACTCCAGAACATCGCCGACCATGGACCTGTGGCAAGCAGCATGGACAAGGTGAAGAAGTATCTGAAGAAGCAATATGGGCAGATGGCCATCACCAACGACTATTGGAGCTATGTCGTCTGGCACCAGCTCGAAGATGATGCTGACTTCGACAAGGACTACTGCAAGATGGTGGATGCTTTGACGGCTGCTGATGTACAGCAGATGGCGAAAGACATCTTGAAGCAGAACCACCGAGTGGAGGTTACGATGATGTCGGAATAGCTGTAAAAATCATACGATAAAGTTTGTCGCCCATGAGTAATGTTCTCGGATGGCAGACGGAAAAATAGAATAAAACCTAAAAAGTGGTGCGTTTGCATGGCTTTTTAGGTTTTTCTTTTTACTTTTGCAAATAAATTGCGACGTGAAGTCGTACAAGTAATTGTTCTTTGGAACTAAAGAACCTC
>ERZ808278.679-NODE-679-length-19636-cov-4.467545_pt1 | contig 19636 bp, 16 predicted proteins | sample MGYA00521239_ERZ808278 | MGnify/ENA primary metagenome ERZ808278 (study PRJEB31516, sample SAMN03275600) | gut metagenome | biome: mammalia-associated habitat; material: feces | host: Papio cynocephalus | place: Kenya | collected 2012-07-17 ... | reverse complement strand
ATCGCATATGAAACCAAATCTGGAATCCCCTCCTGCTGGGAAAATACCTCCAATTGTCATACTGTTAATTGAACCGCCTACCACATAATAAGAACTGATAAGCAGCATCCCTTTTAAATAACCTTTGGCAGCTGCACTAATTCCACTAAATCGCAGAATGAATGGGGCTGCCGCTAAAAGTACGCCTCCGGTAATAACTCCACTTATAATCGATAATTTACATAGTTTTTTTCCATATTCTTTTGCCTTTTCCAATTCTCCTGCTCCAAGGGCATTCCCTACTATAATGCTTCCACCACTTCCAAGTCCCCAGCAAAAACAAAGCACAAGATTCTTCGTTATCGTTGCAATTGAATTAGCTGCAACTGCATCGGTTCCTAGATGACCTAGAATAACGGAATACATGGTAACACCACATCCCCAGCCTAACTGATTACCAAGCACAGGAAGAACATGATGCCAAAAACGTGACGAAAGCTCTTTCTCTGCTTTCTTAATTTGAAACAAATCACACCACGAAATAGAAATCTTATCTGACTTCAAGGAATGAACAATTGCCCAGACACATCCTACTCCCGTAGAAATAACTGTTGCAAGAGCAGCTCCTTCAATTCCCATAGCCGGCATACCTAGTAAGCCAAAAATAAATACTGCATTCAGTACTATATTTAACACAACCATTACGCTGCTTATTAGAGTACTTCTCTTTGCCTCTCCACAATTTTTCATTAGACATACATAAATCTGTCCCACTCCTGTCAGCATATAGGAAATCGCCACTACCCGTAAATACTTTGCCCCTAGTAATATGAGATTCTCTTCTGACGTAAACAGCATCATGAGCAATCTAGGTGCGCAAAATGCTGTTAGGGAAAAGAGAAACGAAATGATCAAAGTCGTTCGAAGCACCAATGCTACTACTTTCTTTATATGTAACATATCTTTCTTTCCCCAGAATTGTGCTACAAACATACTTTCTCCCATTGTAATCGCCCCAATAAACAGATTGAAGACAAACGCTATCTGGGACCCTAGGGAAACAGCTGATAAAGAATCTTGATTTAACTTTCCTAGCATCACCGCATCACTTACACTGACTAGTGACAACATAAACATTTGAAAGGAAATCGGGAGTACCAGCGATAAAAGCTGATGAGTAAAATCGTTTTTAGTTTTCATTTTGTTCGTGCTCCTCTCTATGGTTTTTTCAATGTCAAAAATACCACATGTTGAATGATATAACAATGTCTCATATTATAACATTGATGGAGTTTTGGGAAAATAAAATAAACCACAGGCTTTTTTCATATTTATCCCCTCTTGGATACGAATTAATATATCAGATTCAAGTGTTAGCCCAATTAATTAATCAATTGCATATCAAAAAAGACTCAAAACCGAAGTTTCAAGCCTTTTCTTATTATCATGCAGTTGACGGGACTTGAACCCGTACCCAGTTAACCCAGACTAGATCCTTAGTCTAGCGCGTATGCCAATTCCGCCACAACTGCGTATTCAATTATGCGTTATCACGCAAAAACTATATTAACATTTTCCACCGAAAAAGTCAACAATCATTTTGATTTTTATCCTCACTCTAACGAGCAAAAAAATAACTCCCCGAGTTGGGCTCGAACCAACAACCCCACGGTTAACAGCCGTGTGCTCTACCATTGAGCTATCGAGGAATATGTTTATATTATAATCACCATTACCCAAAAAATCAAGTACTTTTTTGAACTTTTTTATTTTTTTTGCATGTTTTTATTCTATCCTGCAAACACTATGAAAAACATCGAAAGCAGGTTAATACTATGGAAGAACACCGAAAACACAAAAAAGGCTACAAAGATGTACAGAATGGCCCTTTAAACAGTATTCCAGATGACTTCATTCCCAATGGAATAAACCCAGATAATAATGCATTTTTTGACTGGGAAAGCAATCCCCTAAGCAGTAAAGGAAATTCTGTACTTTCAGAAGAAACCAATTTGTTTAACCCCAAGGAAAAAGATACTTAATCTATCATACAAACACCTTTCTTCATCTAAACAACAAAAGTCCAGATGAAGAAAGGTATTTTATTTCATAATATACGAAGTTACTCTTCTTCTATTTACTCAAAACGCCCTGTTCTACCAAATTACGAATGTATTTTTCCACCAATTCTTCCGATAGTGGCGGACAAGTGATACCCGAATTTTTCAGAACTTTCATTGTATTGGATACATCAAAGGTCGGTTCTGCATCAGAATAGCGACGAATAATACAAGATTCATCTTCCATATCAGCCTCAAAAAGATTTTCTAACACCTTAAGTGCATTGTCCTTGTCCTTTGACTCAAATAGCTGCTGGCGCCATTTTTCATACGGAACTATATGAATAGAATACCCCATCTTCTTCGCCATCCTGCACAGTTCGTCTCCACTCATAATTTTCTGATTCACAAGATTATACGCATGATTCCAAACAGTATCCTGTCGCATCATATAGACAATTGCATCGGCAATATAATCAACTGGTGTCATATACAAATTGCTAAATGGCGATGGAATTTGTCCTGTTTCCAAAGATGCCACAATACTCCGACTAACCATATCTCCAAAGTTCCATTTCCCAGTCGCAGTGCTTCCTGTTATTTCACCAGGACGGAACACAATTGTTCTTACTCCACGCTCTCGTGCCTTTTCTAAAATTTTTTCGGAAACCCACTTTGTCTCGGAATACGGAAGAAGATATCCCTCGCTGCTTGTTAGGGGATCGTCCTCCATGACATGTTTATGAAAATGGCTCGGATTATCATAAACACTGAATGTAGACACATATCCCATATATTTCACACGCCCTGTACAAGCCAATCGAATACAGTCTACCGTACTCTTTACATTGGTTTCCGCCATATAAGAATACGGATACAGAAAATGAAGCAACGCTCCATTATGCAAGATTACATCCGCTTCATTTGCCACTTTTTCATACCACTCATCACTCATTCCAAGTTTATCAGATTTTAAGTCTCCCGGTATCGCAACAATTCTCTTTTCATAGCCATCTTCCCAAAGTTCATAACGTCTCATATTTTCACAAATTCTTTGTAATCCAGCTTCTTCGCTTTCTGCACGCACATGACAAAACAGTTTCATATTAGTTTGCTCTAGATACGACTGAATCAGGTACGCGCCCAAAAAACCCGTTGTTCCTGTTAAAAACACTATTTGGCATTGAGAAAGTTCTTTTTCATACATTTCTGGAATCTGAATATCATCTGGAAGAACAACATCTTCATATAAATTAAACTTTCTAACAAATACCTCTCCATGTTTTTTCTTCTGCTTAATCAAAAGAGATAATTCTTTCACTTTGGCATGTTCTAATACATCATTAAATTCTAGTTCCACATCAAATTCCTTTTTGAGCATGTGAACCAACTCTACCGAATCAAATGAATTTCCACCAAGTGCTAAGAAATCATCATTGCGGCTTTTTACCTTTATCTTCAATATGAATTCAAAAATGTTTTTTATCTTCCACTCTACAGCATCCATTTCTGTTTCCACCTCAGCGATGGAAACGCTGGCACAGCTTGAATATAAACTATGTAACAGGCCATTACAATAAATCTCTTTTACAAGTGCATTTTTCACTTTTCCATTGTCTGTTCTAGGGAAAGAATAAGGTTTGCAAAAAACAATGTCATATGGTGACACATCATAAACAGCCTGTACAACACTTTTTATCTGTCTTACCAGCCTATCATATGTAATCTCATCCTGAAACTGTCCTTCTATACAAAAAATCACACGTTCTTTTTCATCTATCTCTGTTTGGAAAATAGCAAAACTACATCCACATAGCGCAGATATCTGATGATACAAATCGTTCACAATATCATTTGGATAAATATTATGGCCATTTACAATCAGCATTTCCTTTATTCTGCCTGTGACATACAACTCATCCTTGTATATAATACCATAATCACCAGTTCTGAGATACTCCTTATCATCTCCTTGTAAATGCTGATGAAACGTAGAGTCTTTCTCTCTCGGAACATTCCAATATCCCCTGGCCACAGAACCACCAGTAATCCAGATCTCACCTATCTCATTGTCCTTACACAATGTTAAAGTTGACGGTTCTACAATACGAACCTGTGTATTACTAAATAACGTTCCTTGACTGATTAAGGTTTTAGAATGCTTTCCTTCCACAGCCGGAACAAACTTATTTTTCTTATAGCTTTCAAAATCAATCTCTGCAATTTTTACACCACCTGATGCAGTCGTTACTCCACACACAACTTCTGCCAAACCATAAGCCGGACAAAAGCAGTTTATATCAAGTCCTGTCAGGCGAAACTTATACGCGAACGCCTGTAACGTTTTATAATTTATAGGTTCTGATCCATTTAACACGTAGCGCAATCTGCTCAAATCCATCTTTCTCGCTATATCATCTGTTATAGCATTGGCACAGAGTGCAAAAGCAGAATTTGGCCCTGCGGTAAATTGTACCTTGTATTTTGCGCAATTTTCAAACCAGCTCATGGGTTCCTTTAAAAATGATTCAGGTTTCATAATATAAAAATGTGTGTGATTATAGAAGTTTCGCAATATGATACATAACAATCCTATGTTATGATAAAACGGCAGCCAGGAAAGCCCTACTCGAGCCTGTTCTCTAGGAATACTAGCACCCGAATCGTATAGGGAACTCATTAAATTACCATAGTCCACCATAACCCCCTTTGGCTCACTGGTAGAACCTGATGTAAATTGAATATAGACCAAATCATCCTGTTTTCTTGTAAGGTCTATATCTTCTGCCACAGAATCTTTCTGTTTGTTCACATTAAGCAAGCAAACTGTTTCACCTAAAATTTCTGTCAAAACTCGCTCTGTCATCTTCTCTAGCAAGTCATGGCTTACAAGGCAAAACTTAGGCTCACATGCTTTTAACACAGACTGAAGACGCTTTCTTTTTCCTTCATCTACAGGTGGTGGCACCATTACAAAAACGCCTTTTGCAAGCATGGAACCTACAACAGCAATAATATTTTCCGGACTTTGGTCCGACAAAATCAGTATTCGTTCTCCTTTCCTTAAACCATTCTTTTTTAAACTCACCGCAAGTGAGGATGCTTTCTCAAAAATCTCTCCAAAAGTAAGTTCTAGATTTTCTCCCTTATCTAAAAAAGTAAATGCAGTCTCTTGACCGTTCTTTTGTGCAAGCCTTTTTATTCTGTCTAAAATCATTTCAAACTTCTCCCTACTTCATTTTACTTCATTAAAAATCGAAAGAGTTTCATTTTGTAATCGGAATATGGAGCAAATCTCATAGGAAATTCAACATATGTCTTTCTATCTAAAATAGTACGCTTGTGAGTAAATGTTTCAAAACCATGATAACCATGATAATACCCCATCCCACTCTGTCCTACTCCTCCAAATGGGAACTTTGATGTAGCTACATGAATTAGAACATCATTTATCATAACACCACCTGAAGGAATATTTTCTATCAGGTAATTTGCTTCCTCTTTCTTTTCTGTAAAAACATACAATGCCAATGGATTCGGGTTTCTCTTCATGTAGTCCATAACTGTTTCCATATTCCGATAAGACATTACTGGCATGATTGGTCCAAAAATCTCATCCTGCATAATATCCATATGCTCATTCACGTCAACTAGTATCGTTGGACCAAAATAATGTCTTTCAATATCATAATCTCCGCCAAAATAAACCGTTCCTTCTTTCAGGTATCCTTTAAGTCGTTTTACAGCTGCAGCATTAATCACCCTGCAATACTCTTTGTTTTCTTTTGGATTCTTACCATATTGCCGTTCAATTTCATTCTTTAGTTCTTGCAAGAATTTATCCTTTACATTTTCCTGTACCCATACATAATCTGGTGCTACACAAGTCTGCCCTGCGTTAAGCATTTTCCCCCATGCAATACGTTTTGCAACCATTTTAATGTTTGCATGCTCTGTCACGATACATGGTGATTTTCCTCCTAATTCCAAGGTGACAGGAATCAGATTTTTCGCCGCTCTCTCCATTACGATTCTTCCTACTGCTGTACTACCAGTAAAAAAGATATAGTCAAACTTGTACTCCAATAGCTCATTTACAGTGTCCTTCCCCCCAGACGGATCACACACATAAATGTATTCTGCTTCAAAATATTCCTGAACAAGCTTTTTTAATACCTCAACAAAATGAATTGTGTACTCAGACGGTTTTATCATGACACAATTGCCCCCAGCAATCGCCCCAACAAGCGGCATAAAAATAAGTCCAAACGGATAATTAAACGGTGATATAAGCAATACTGCACCGTAAGGATCTTGTACTATTTTTCCTTTACATGGAACATGTGTAATAGGCAATTTTTGTTTCTCTGGTTTCATCCACTTCTTAAGCTTATGGACCGCTAAATTAACTTCATCATAAAACAAGCCAATCTCTGTTAAATACTGTTCAAACTTTGCTTTTCCAAAATCCTGATAGACTGCATCCATGATCTCTTCTTCATGCTCTTTTACCATCCGTTTTAGGGTTTTAAGCTGCTGCGCACGAAACTCCACTGACCTTGTACTTCCGCTCTGAAAATACTTTTTCTGCATTTCAAAAACTTCTTGATTCATTTTTTTCATGCACTTACCTGCTTTCTATTATATCTATCCTTTTTTCCAATCAAAACTGACTCCTTCTTTCAAGTGAATGAAAAAAAGACAATCGCATATACGACTGCCTTTTACTTCTTTTTCTATTAAGCTAATTTAGATTTTGCAACTTCAACTAAAGAAGCGAATCCTTCTGGATCACTGATAGCCATCTCGGATAACATTTTTCTGTTAATCTGAACATCAGCTAATTTTAAACCATACATAAATTTGCTGTAAGAAAGGCCATTCATTCTAGCAGCAGCATTGATACGAGCAATCCATAATTGTCTGAATTGTCTCTTTCTTTGCTTTCTACCTGCAAAAGATTCAGCCATAGCTCTCATTACAGACTGTTTTGCAATTCTATATTGTTTTGATCTAGCTCCTCTATAACCTTTAGCTAGTTTTAATACTCTATTGTGTTTTTTCTTAGCGTTCATACCGCCTTTAATTCTTGCCATCTTTCATTTCCCTCCTTATCACCAAATTATAGATATGGTAATACTTTCTTCATTGTCTTAACATTTGAAGCATCTACAGTTGTTGCTTTTCTAAGATTTCTCTTATTCTTTGTAGTTTTCTTTGTTAAGATATGTCTCTTATAAGCTTTGCTTCTTTTTAATTTTCCAGTTCCTGTTACTTTAAAGCGCTTAGCAGCTGCTCTTTTTGTTTTTAATTTTGGCATTGTATTTCCTCCTATCTGAATCCTGCTCTTATCAATTTATGTTAACGTTTTTCTGTTAAAAACATTATCATACTTCTGCCTTCCATTTTCGCTGGCTTATCAACCACTGCAATATCTTCTACTTTCTGGAAGAACTTATCAAGAATTTGTTTACTCATACCCATATGAGCAACTTCTCTTCCACGGAAACGAAGTGTAACCTTAACCTTATCACCCTTGGATAAGAACTTTCTTGCTTGACCTGCTTTAGTATTGAGATCATTTTCGTCGATATTAGGGGATAAACGGATTTCTTTAACATCCATTGTTTTCTGCTTTTTCTTAGCTTCTTTCTCTTTGCGAGCTAATTCGTAGCGATATTTTCCGTAATCAATCACCTTGCACACAGGTGGCTTTGCTTGTGGAGCAATTTTTACTAAATCTAAGTTTGCTTCTCTAGCGATTTTCATCGCTTCTTTGGCAGACATAATTCCTAACTGTTCGCCGTCTTCACTAACTAAACGAACTTCTTTATCCCTGATCTGCTCATTAATCATTAATTCACTAATGGTCCTGCACCTCCATAAGGTTTTCATTTTTTTAGTTGCTTCTATTGCCGGTTAAATCCAACAAGTTATGGACATAAAAAGAACGTGGACAGCAAAAGCCATCCACGTTTCGTTATCTATATAATGCTCTGCGCATTCCAATTCGAAATATGACCCAAGTCGCTCATGCGCTAAGGTGAGAGTGGATACTCTGCTTTTGTTTTTCTTATTAACACAACAATATGAATTGTACCATAGTAAATGCGCATTGTCAATATATTATTTTTTATTTAAAGCAAACTTTTGCTCCACCGAAGCAGTTAGAACCTAAATTGGAGATTTTGTTAGCACAATTTACTTTATTTAACTTTCCACAGTTAGCAAATGCATTTTTGGATACTGTATTTACACCGTTTCCAAGATTCACTTTTGATAAATTTCCACAACCTGAGAATGCATTTGTTCCAATTGATTTACATGAATTTGCGATGTTTACAGATTTTAAACTATTACAGTTTGAGAATGCATTGTTTGCTACACCTGTTACTTTATAAGTTTTCCCATTACATGATACGGTACTTGGAATGGTACAAGACTTTGCACTTACTTTGTTGTTTTTAAATCCAGTACATGTGACTGTATTATTTCCTGTTACTTTATATTTTAAGTTTCCACAATTGAATGTAGAACCTTTTTTTGCTGTAGTAGATTGTACAGATGTTGTGTAGCTCTTTGTTGCTGCGGCTACTTGAGTTGCAGGGGCATTAACAGAAAATACTAGACCTGCCATTGCTGCAATTACTAAACCTTTTCTTAACTTATTCATAATGTTACTTGTCCTCCTGATTTCTCATACATAATTGTTTTTTGTTTAAATTAATTTGGCAATTAATTTGTAAACATATAGTAACATATATTTAATAATTTTGTAATATATTATTATTGGAAGACTTTCCAGGTGGTGCCATTATTAACATCTTTTCAAGTCCTATCCCTTGTACCTGACAAAGACTTGTTAGGTACTTTAATCCATGAGAGCGCATCCATGCTGAGTGTATGCCAAAAAGAGGCTTCACCTATAACGAAGCCTCTCTCTAACGATCTTATGCCTTAAAATCTTTTCCTATTTTGCTATTCTTTTTTCTAATAACATGCTCTTTATCTTCTTATACCTTACTGTAATAAAATCTGATAAAGCAAAAATAATAATTGCCAAAACACATACAATTGATGGTGCGAATCCTTCTTTATTCAACATAATAAAAGACCAACCTAATATTAAATAAGATACAACATAAATATCTGTAATATTCCTCCCCCATCTCAACATGCAATTTTTAAGTGTCTTTGGAATAAAAGAAACCAAAAAATAGAATAAACTAATCCACAAAAACACAAATGAAAGCAATACTAAATTTCCAATTATATCATGGTGATAATATGCTTGTTGCCATAACTCTCCAAATGCACCAAATTGAACATCATTTATATAACTATAAATCCACAAAGGGATAGATACTCCTACTGAAATCACTAGTATCCTTTTATAGAGTAAATGTTTATTGGAACATCTTATTAGATATTCACCAAACACATAACCTGCCATAGGATATGTAATCCAGTTAAAAAACGGGAACCATGAATAATCGCTTGTTCCCCAGAACAAACCAAAAATCGCATTGGCTAAATGACTTGAAAATGATACATTATGCAGGGACATATTGAGCGATGCAAATATACACCAGCATATGAACAATTTCATATGTGAAAACTCATATTTCTTAACTAATGCAAAAAACAAAAAGGCTAGTCCTGCAAATTGAAGAATATCGATTCCCCACAATAGAAAATTACCTTTCCCAATATAACTAACATCATTTTCCTTTTTATACAATATTAGATAAGGTATCATATCACGGAACAAACTAAATACATAACCACCTATTAATAGCCTAAAACCACGAATAGCAAGATGCATGGGCGAATTATGTCGTGCATAAATAATTCCCAATCCTAACAAAAACATAAACACTGGTGCCGCTGGTGGACTTCCCAAAAACTCAACTAATCTGTTATAAGTTCCTCCATCGTATGCCTCTCCTTGGTAATATTCATTTACATGAACCCAAACCATGAATACAACTGCCATACCCTTTGCACAATCTAGTTCTACTTGTCTTTCGTTATTAACCTGTTTACTGTGAAATATATTCTCCATATATGTCCAAACATCCTTTTCTTATTCAATAATGAATTTATTCAACTCAGTCTCAAGCAGATCCATCATGTCTTCATTGTGTTTTACTTGTTCCTTATTATCTTGCGAATTCATTGTAAGACTTACTGTCAAATTTGTCACTTCTCCTACTCCTGCTGTACATTCTTTGGTAGCCTCACATATCGCATTGACCGCATCTACTACCTCGGTCATACTGTTCTCAATATTGGTTGACTGCGCATTCATCTTCTCAAATATTTCTGTTATCCTTTCAGAGTTTTTTAAATAATCCTCTCCTACTGTTTTTAGTTTTTCGTAGGCACCGACCGTCTTCTCTGAAACGTAACCAACCATACTTTCTGATTCGCTTGCAAGTTCTTCTACAACTGAAACAATCATCTCACTGATTTGCTTTATTCCTTTTGCAGTTACAGTCGTATCTTCCGCTAATTTAGAAATTTCTTCAGCGACTACTGAGAATCCTCTTCCAGCTTCTCCTGCCCTCGCAGCTTCAATTGAAGCATTTAGTGCAAGCATGCTTGTTTTGTCAGCAACATCAATAATTTTTTCAGTAAGTTCGTTGATTTTCTCCACATTACTTGCTTGTCTAATCTTTTCTTGAACAGATACAGTAAGTCTTTCTGAATCTTTCTCAATCAACTCACTTTCTCTAACGGCCTCTTCACAAATATCATTTGCCCTTTCCTTAACCTCACCAGTTAAGTTTTTGCCATTGCTTAAGTCAGTCGATATTGTTGTAAGTTGCTCTTTTACCAAATCAATTATGTTTGTTATATCTTCAATACTGGAATAGTTTTCTTCTATCATTGCATTTACTTCTTCTGCTGAAGAACTAACACTCTCCAATTCACTCACGGAACCATCTACAGATTTCTTTGTTTTCTCAATTGACGATCGAACTGATTTAGAAACATCTGTTATATTCTTTATAAGAACATAAATATACTCTAACAGTTGATTTATCCTATTACATATGTCTCCAATTTCGTCATTTCGTTTCACATCAATTTTCTTCGTCAAATCACCATTACTACTGATTAATTCTTGAAGTTTTACATCTACTTGTTTCAATTGTTTGACCATTTTATTAATGATAAAATAGACAACTACAATTGATGCTAGAAGTATTATAATAGCGATAAGGACAATTCTATGTAACACCTCGTTTATATTCTTCTGCACGAATTCTGCATCATAATCAATACCTAACACTGCCATCACTTCTCCTTTGCTGTTATACAAAGGTACAAAAGCTGTAATCAATTTTCCATACCCAGAATCATCCATGTACGGCATAACACTAGCATTTCCTTGAAATGCTGGCTCTACTAAATCAAAGTATGACTCTTCTAAATCCTCCAGAAAAGCACTCTCTTCGTTATTTGAAAAAAAGTATTTATAGACTCCATCATATTTTGCAATCATATAGATATATTTTGCACCAGTTTCTTCGATTAATTTATTGGAAAAATCTAGAACATATTGATACTTTGCTTTATCCCCATCTTGGTCTTTTACAGCTTCAACTATCTGCAAATCATACATATCCTTAATGAGTGATGCCACTGAAACTGCTTCATTTCCTCCTTGCTGTACATATTTTTTACTCGACATCTTATATACAGAAGAAGCTAATACTATAGAAAAAATAATAAACATCAAAGTAACTGACACAACAAGCCTTAACTTGATACTTAATCTAAATTTCATAAACTCCATCCTTTCTAACCCAATGGTTATTTCCTATGTTATTTATTCATACAGAATATTACATAATTAGGTATTTCAATTTTAAAAAATATTCAAATACCTTTTCAAAAATAAAATTGAAATTAGAACTCCTACCCCTCATTATTCTTATGTTTATGTAAGGATTTGTTAGCAGCTATGTACACAAGAATTGATTATTTATATATGTCGTAACCTAATACATATAAATATAAATAAATTGAATTCGAAATAAAAAGAATTGTTATCATTTGTTTATCATACTAATCACTATATTATAAATGTTAAATTAGTTTTATCATAGTCCTTTAATATTTCTAGATAATCCTCCCTTCAGCACTCGCAAGTATATCTAATCATATTATAACGACAAAAAGCAGAATATTTCAACCATTTTATTCTCCTTTTCAACAATCCATTACATTTTTCCGTCCCCGACTGCTTCTATGCTCATGTTTGATGTGAACTTAAAGTCCTACTCAGACACATCTTTTCATAATGAGGAATTAAAGTCATTAACTGGTTATCGTTTTGATATAACTAAAATACACTTCTGTACTTTATCTAGAAAATATCTTTTTCAGACTTGACGTTTAATAGTTTGTTAGTCTTTCTATACCAAAAGGAGTAAACTTTTCATCGTTTACTCCTTTTTTCATTAATCCTGCACTTCAATCTTACGAATTTCCTTCGTTCTAATTTCCTTACAGATTTCATCTACAAATGCAGCTAATGTTTTCTGTCCTTCATCGCCTAAATAACGACTTCTTACAGATACAAGACCTTCTTCTTGTTCCTTCTGTCCTACAACTAAGATATAAGGCACTCGGTCAAGTCTTGCTTCACGGATTTTGTAACCAATCTTCTCAGCACGAGTATCCATAGTAGCTAATACACCATTGTTCTTTAACTCTTCTTCTACCTTCTTAGCATAATCTGCATATTTATCAGAAATAGGAAGCACACGTACCTGTTCTGGACATAACCATGTTGGAAATAAACCAGCATATTTTTCAATTAACCATGCAAGCGTTCTTTCATAACATCCCATACTTGTACGGTGGATGATATAAGGACGTACCTTTTCACCTTTTTCATCGATATAGTACATATCGAATTTTTCAGCGATTTCACAGTCAAGCTGAATTGTTACCATTGTATCTTCTTTTCCGTATACATTCTTAGCCTGGATATCAAGCTTTGGACCATAGAATGCCGCTTCACCTTCTGCTTCTGTAAATGGAATGTCTAATTCCTGTAAGAACTTACGCATCATACCTTGTGTTTCTTCCCAGTATTCATCTGTTCCGATATATTTTTCACGATTATTTGGATCCCATTTGGATAAACGATAAGTTACATCATTTTCTAATCCTAATGTTTTTAAGCAATACAAAGCTAAGTCCACACAGCCTTTAAATTCTTCTTCAACCTGATCTGGACGGATGATTAAATGTCCTTCAGAAATTGTAAACTGACGAACACGTGTTAGGCCATGCATTTCTCCAGAATCTTCATTACGGAACAATGTGGATGTTTCACCATAACGGCAAGGAAGATCACGATAAGATTTTTGACTTGCTTTGTATACATAATACTGGAAAGGACATGTCATTGGGCGCAATGCCATAACTTCTTTGTCGCTCTCAGGATCGCCAAGTACGAACATACCATCTAAATAATGATCCCAGTGTCCAGAAATCTTATACAAGTCACTCTTTGCCATAAGTGGCGTTCTTGTTCTCATGTAACCACGTTTTTCTTCTTCATCTTCGATCCATCTTTGTAATGTCTGAATCATTTTTGTTCCCTTAGGCATTAATAAAGGAAGCCCCTGACCGATAACATCAACTGTTGTGAATAGTTCCATTTCACGTCCTAACTTGTTGTGGTCACGTTTCTTGATATCTTCTAAGTGCTCTAAGTAAGCATCTAAATCTGCTTTCTTTGTAAATGCTGTACCATATACACGAGTAAGCATCTTATTCTTTTCGCTGCCTCTCCAGTAAGCACCTGAAGAAGAAATTAATTTAATCGCTTTAATTCCTTTTGTACTCATTAAGTGAGGACCAGCACATAAATCAACGAAATCACCCTGACGATAGAAGGAAATAGTCTCACCTTCTGGAAGGTCTTCAATTAACTCTACTTTGTAAGGTTCATTTCTTTCTTTCATGAAAGCAATGGCTTCTTCTCTAGGAAGTGTAAATCTTTCTAACTCTTTGCCTTCTTTGATGATTTTCTTCATCTCAGCTTCAATCTTATCTAGCGCTGCACGGTCAAATGATTCGCAGTCGAAGTCATAATAAAATCCTGTATCAATACTTGGTCCAATTGCTAATTTTGCTTCTGGATAAAGTCTTTTCACTGCTTCTGCTAAAATGTGAGAAGTTGTATGACGATATGGCGCTTTACCAGCTTCATCATTAAATGTTAATATACTTAATTCACAGTCACTGTCAACTACTGTTCTTAAATCAACTACTTTTCCGTTAATTTCACCAGCTGTAGCCATTCTAGCTAATCCTTCGCTGATATCTTTGGCAATGTCGTATACGCTCATTGCTTTGTCATATTCTTTAAAAGAGCCATCTTTTAATGTTACTTTCATAATTACATCTCCTTCTTTTCATTTCAGTTTACATTACAATAAATTACAGAAAAAAAGCTCTTCCACTTCCAGCTTTTCTTCTACTGAAAGGGACGAGCTATATCTATTCATAGTCGCGGTTCCACCCTAATTCCTGCATAGCAGGCACTTAATGAAACACAAAAGTGTAATCGACACATATGCGTATTCTGATGATAACGGAATCACCGGGCCGGATTGGGGCCACTCAGAGGTAGTTTTCAAATGTTTCTTCTATAAGGCACTTCCAGCATACATGCCTCTCTCTGAATAGTTCCACATCCTACTCTTCTCGTCAACGTGTTCGAATCAATTGCAATTCGCAATTTCTATAAATATAGTCTATATTATAGCACTCATAACTATTTTGTCAACGTCCTTATTAATACTTACAACGTAACTTGCATAATAAATCCAGCCTATTCTATGCCTAGTATCTGGTATAACTCATCTAAATGGGCAATTTCATAATCTACTACTGCTGACGTTTCATTGACAAGATGGTCTGGATTCATCCAGCAAGTTGTAATCCCAGCATTATTGCCACCCAAAATATCAGAAGAAAGACTATCTCCAATGATTAAAGCATCTTTTCTATGTTCTTCTCCAATTACCTCAAACGCCAGATTAAAGAATTCTCTTGCTGGTTTCTGACATTTCAGTTCTTCTGATATAAACACACCATCTACATAACGAACAATTCCTGAATCCTCTAATCTTCTATGCTGTGTCTTTGCAACACCATTGGTTACGATATAACACTTGTGTCCAACTCTTCTTGCAGCTGCTAACAAAGTAATCGCACCATCCATGAGAAAACTTCCTGCTCCAAGCATGTCCTGGTATTCCTTCTCAAAGGCTACGCCGTCTCCAATCACACCAAGTTGTTCAAATAGCTTTCCAAAACGAGTATTCACTACTTCATCTCTCGTAATTTCATCCTTTTCATATCGTCTCCATAATCCGTGATTAATCTCATCATATGCTTTCTTCGCTTCATCATCATATGGAAATCCATGTTTTTTCATTGTTTCTACAAATGCCTGCTTCTCAGTTTGCGTAAAATCAAGCAATGTATTATCTGCATCAAATAATAGTATTGGATATTTCATATTAGTACCTAACCTTTCTTCCCACTTGTGTGCATCTCCCTCTGACTTTAGGAACTTTGAATTTTCTTATAAATTTGAAAATACTAGGATATCAAATCCTTTTGACACCCTAGTATCTGTTTTATCACTCTAAATTATAAATCTTCCTGCATCTTATAGTCATCCATCACAAACCCATTGCCAAAATCATTCACAAGGGACTCAACTTTCTTCAGACCAAATTTTTCATACATTGCAATTGTTTCTAAATTCTTTTTATGTGTATATAAATAAATATGTTTCAAATCCATTGCCTCACTTAAGCCCTTTAAAAACTGGTATGCCTGTTTTGCATAACCTTTATTTCGAAATTCTTTTAATACATAAAGCTTACTAATAAAGATTCTGTCTTCTTCCATCTTTATTGCAAAATATCCTACATTGCATTCATTGTTATTTAACATAAAATAATCAAAACCCGCTTTATGTATCTGCTCTGTGATTGCCTCAACAGACTGATATTCTTTCACCATATAATCAATTTGCTCATCTGAAATAATTCCAGCGTAATGTTCATGATAAACTTCATCTGCCATTGATGCTACTTGACTGATATCATCAGCATCCATAACAGGTAAAAATGTAATCGCCACTATACAACTCCTCCTTGCTAATCAGTCCAAAGATAAGAAAAATAACGGTCATCTTCCATATCTCCACTCACTACCTTGATATCCGAATCTTTAATACCTGCATAAATAAAATCACGCAAACCTTTTCTGTTTGCATCAAAATCAATTACAAGTACTGACTTGCCATCTATTTTCTGTCCATCATACGTATTGTCCATCGGAATTCGAAAGGTTTCCAAGTCTAAAGAACCAAAACTTGCGGCCGTTGTAAGATAACTGATCATCTCTGATTTTGTCATACTGGTTTTTACATAAGATAAAAGGTCTGTCGCAATTGATACCATATTCACAACATTTTGATGTTTGTATTTATCAAAAATTGCTTTTAATACTGTTCTCTGTCGATAAGTACGTCCAAAATCATTAGCTTCTCCATTGGATGCTGTCTTGTATCTGACACGACAGTAACCCAAGGCCTGATTTCCATTGAGGGTCTGAAGTCCTTCTTTTACACATCGGTTTTTCTTCTTAGAAATATAATTTGTTGTATTTAAGTAGTACGCTTCATCACTTGTCAATTCTATATCTACGCCACCAAGCTCATCAACGATTTTTTCAAATGCGTCAAAATTCACTCGAACGTAACCATCAATCTGGATTCCAAAATTCTGTTCAATCGTTTCTGCTAGTAGCACACCTCCACCATTGTGGAAAGCAGCATTCAGCTTATTATTTTTATAACCTGGTATAGTTACATACATATCTCGCATAACAGAAGTTAGCTTAATTGATTTCTCAACTGTGTTAAGTGTAGCAATCATGGAAGAATCAGAACGACCTAAAACTCCATCATTAATCGCTTCTTCTCCAATCAGCAAAATGTTAACAACCTTCTGTTCAATTACATTATTAAATTCTTGTGGTTTTAGATTTGCCTTCTGTTGGGCTAATTCATCTGGTGTCAAATCCGTCTCTGCTTTCTTGATATCTTCTGGTCTTTCTGTTTGGATTTTATCAAGCATAAAATAAGCAGTTAAACATGCGCCACCAATTAGAAGTCCCAATACGCACAATCCTACAAGCAGCTTCTTTTTCCATGACCACTTTTTCTTCTTTGTATCTTCCTGTGCATTTTCAAGATAACTTTCCAACGCACCTGGTTCTGGTTCCTGTAACTTCATATCATCAAGATTAATTGAAGGTACTTCCTCTTCTTTTGCAATCACTGGTACTTCTTGCTGTCCTTTTTCTGTATTTGATTCTTCTTTCTTCTCTTCTTTCAAATCTTCGCCCTTTTTTTCTTCTTTTATATCAATATCGTCATGTGTCTTTTCTTTTCCGGAATCTTCGGGATTATCACCCTTCTCAACCTGTTCTCCTATTGAGTAGCTGATTTCGTCAATCCAGTCATCTTCCTTTCGCTTTTTCTCATCCATATGATTATACACCAACCTATCTCAACCACTGCATATTTATCTTAGCCTTTTCATTTTACCAAAATGACATAATTTTTCAACTACTTTGTTACAAAATTAATAAAAATGTATTACAATTTTTATTTTCATATGCATATTGACTGAAACATTTTTGAAACAATCTTATTTTGCAAGATGTTCCTTTAAGATTGTGTTTTCTAGTATTTCTGCTGCCTCTTCCACAAGCTTTACACAAGGTCGTTTTTGATAATAGGCTGTTGTTCTCTCTTCTGGCTTTGTATCTTTAAATTCAGCCGCCGTTACCTGCGGATTGTCTAGTCCTAAAAGTTCACGGCAAATAATAGTACCATTTCGTTTACGAAACTCTTCTGCCAGCATTTGTACCATGTCATAATTCTGCCTTTTTCCTGCTGCATCCTTTCCTTCTGTTGCCCCGCTCTCCAAACCTGCTACTAAAAACATACCAGAACAGGTGCCACAAACCTCACGCATGCGCCCCATTCCAGCTCCAAAAGAACTTGCAATACGTAAAGCTGTTTTCTCATCGATTCCATATATATCACTATAAGCAGCAAATACAGCCTGTGAACAGTTAAATCCTTCTTGAAACAGGCGTACCGCCTTTTCTTTTCTAGACTCCATACTTTGCCTCCTAAATATGCCCCATCAATCCGTCTTTTACAATTGCAAACGCTTCTCTTACATAATAGTTTAAAAAGAGCAGAGTACCTGTATCCGCCCCAAGACCTTCTACCTTTTGCGTCAGCTGTTTCTTAGCTATGTGTACTCCTCGATATAAATGAAAGCGATTCGTTACAATGACCACATAATCGGATTGTTCCATTAACTTCTTACTATACATTATATTTTCATTGGTATTGGTTGACTTATCCTCCATGATAACTCGCTCCTCTTCCAATCCATTCTCTACTAAGTAATCACGCATGGCCTTAGCTTCTGTAATGTCTTCTTTATACCCCTGGGCACCTGAGACAATTACTTTTGTCTCTTTATTATCCATTGCATACGATATCGCTGCATCCAAGCGGCAACGAAGGGCTTTTGATACTTTCGTACCATTTACCTGAGCCCCTAATACAATCATGTAATCAGCTCCAGCATCGGGTTTTGCAAATCCTGTCCTCAGGATCAAGCTTTCAATAAATGCAAAAAATACAATTAAAATCACAAACACTGCTATTAGCATATTCAGTACCTTTGATGCACCAGCATATTGCAATTTTCCCATTTGGTTTAATAGGAAACAAAGAACAAAACAGCCCAATGCTCCCACTATCCAGACTAAAGAAAAATCTCTACGGAATCCCAAAATTGATACAATTATCGAATAATACACAACTGCAGCAATTCCTAAAACAACTAATATTACCTGCATGATAATCAATTTCTTTTCTCCTCGTTTATCCATATTGTAATTCCCTTCTACTTAGTACATCCTCATATACATCAAGTATCTCACTCGCAAACACATGTGTCGAAAAACGATAAGCGGTTTCTTTTGCATTTTTACAATATTGTTCTTCTTTCCCACTATACAAAACGTTATCTAATGCATGAACAAATTCCTCTTGACTACGGAAAAAGAAACCATTCCCCCCTTCTTCCATAATACCATTTAGGCACTTATCCTCTTTCGCAATAACCGGAAGCCCTGATGCCATAGCTTCAATAAAGGTTAATCCTTGTGTTTCACTATTGGAAGCACTTACGAATACATCACCTAGCTGATAGTATTTTCCTACTTCATCATATGGTTTTTCTCCTAGAAACAGAATAGACTTTTCACAAGATAGCCCCTTAACCATATTCTTTAAATGAGAACTTGCTGGTCCATCTCCAACTATTACAAATTTTGCATCCTCATGCTTTTTCATATAGAATGGCATATAACTTAACAATTCTTCCATATTTTTTTCATGAGACAATCTACCTAGATACAAGATTACTTTATCATTCTTTTGAATTCCATACTCA
>ERZ808278.677-NODE-677-length-19681-cov-5.882859_pt1 | contig 19681 bp, 20 predicted proteins | sample MGYA00521239_ERZ808278 | MGnify/ENA primary metagenome ERZ808278 (study PRJEB31516, sample SAMN03275600) | gut metagenome | biome: mammalia-associated habitat; material: feces | host: Papio cynocephalus | place: Kenya | collected 2012-07-17 ... | reverse complement strand
GCAGGACGAAGTCCGAAACCCACAGGAGCAAAAAATCGAACCCAGCCCGAAAGGTGGAGCGGAACGTTACTCCCGCGACAACCCGAATAATCCGATAGTCCGAGCAGAGACTGGGGAGTTTTGATTGCGAACGGTTGCGTTTAACGCAAGGGCGACAAGAAGGCATAGCCAGTTTTACAATATGTAACAAAAAATTTAATATAACAAGGTTGAAGTTTTCAACATGTGGTATTATAAAGACATTAAGAGACAGATATTAATATAAGGAGAAAGAGCCATAGCTAACGATAATAAAAAAGAAAAAATCATTATGAATAATGATATTAGAGCAAAAGAAGTAAGATTAATTACACAAGATAGAGAAAATAAGGGCATTGTGCCAACAAAAGAAGCGTTAAGCATGGCAGATGATGCAGGATTAGATTTAGTTTTGATTAACCCGAACCAAGATCCACCTGTAGCGAAGATAATGGATTTCGGTAAATATAAATACGAAATCGAAAAGAAAGCTAAAGAAGCTAAAAAGAAACAACACACCGTTGATGTAAAAGAAGTTAAGATTAGATATAAGATTGATACTCACGATTACAATGTAAGAATCAATAATATTAAAAAATTCATTTCACAAGGTAATAAAGTAAAAATTGTTGTAATGTTGAGAGGAAGAGAAATGCAACATTCACAATTAGCTTTTGACTTAGCGAATAGATTTGTGGAAGATTTGAAAGACGAACCAATTCAAATCGAGAAAAAACCACAATTAGAGGGTAGAAACGTAACACTTTTCTTAGGACCTCAATAGAAAACTTGACTATAAAGATTTAGCAAGTAGAATAAATTTATGGACTCGAAAGGGTTCACAATAACTCAGAAAACTGAAATGCCGCAATAGTTCAGTACGGCGAGCGAAGTGGAGCCGAAGTTAGATAAAGTCAACTGCTTGCTCTAACAACGGAAAATGAAAATTAAATATGGTGTCTGCCGCAATAGCTCAGTTGGTAGAGCAAGGGACTGAAAATCCCTGTGTCCTTGGTTCAATTCCGAGTTGCGGCACCATTTTAAAAAGAACTCCAAACGGAGTTCTTTTTTTATTGCAAAAATCAATGACAGAATTGAACCTAATTTAACATGTTTCGAGCTCCGCTTCGCTTGCTCAAAACGTCCTTCGTTGCGGCACCATTTTAAAAAGACCTCAAAGAGGTCTTTTTTTTTATTTCAAAATTTAGCTAAAGAATTGAACAAGGGCTTCGCCCTTCGTTCTTTTACCTCTCGAAAAACGATACTCAATCGTTTTTCTCGGCAGAGTGAGTTGCGACACTATTTTAAAAGACCTTCTTAGGAAGGTCTTTTTTATTGTGAAAATTTAATGACAAATTTGAATAAACTCAAATACATCTTTCATTTCCATTGTCATTTTTTTGTGAGAATATATTTATATGAAAAAACTTATAATTTTGATTTTGTTATTAATATTGTCTTGTACTTCTACTTTTGCAATACAAGAACATTTTGAAAATTTAGATTGCTGTAACCATCATCATCACGAAAAATCTAAAATCGTTAAAAATGGTGATTATTTATCGATAAAGGATTGTGTTGCAATTGGCTTAGAACGTAGTCCTATAATTAAAGAATACGCATATAAGCTTGAATTAGCAAAAGCTAATGTTGGTATAACAAAAGCAAGCTATTTCCCAGAACTTTCTGCTGGTATCGGAATGGCTCAAAAATTTAACTCTAATACTGAAAATTATCTTAAAAATTACCGTGAAATCCCAACTGTCGGGGTTACTTTACAAATGATGATTTTTGATTTTGGAAAAACTTTAGCTAATATTAGAATGGAACAATTTTTAGCAATTTCGGCAGAGTACGAATTTTTGGATTCTGTTTGCACTACTGTTTTTGATATTAAAACCCATTATTATAAATTACTAGAAGCAAAAGCAGAATATGAAATTCAACAAATGAATTATAAATATCAAGAAGAAAATATTAAAAAAATTAAAGTCTTAGTAAAAGAAAAGAAAAAAACGAGCGCAGATTTAGCATATGCAAATACTGAATTAGTAAAAATTAAATCAATTGTTATAGAAAAAGAAATCGATTATAAAAACTCAATAGAAAACTTAAATAATGCTATGTATCTCGAAAATGCACCAAGCTATAATATTTATGAAACACAAACTTTTGATATAGATTCCGTTGTTGATAAAAAGTTCAATTATTTAGCAAATAAAAAATTTGATAAAATATACAAAGACGATACTATTTTTCAGCACCCAAAATACTCTTATGAAGAAGCTGTCAAGATTGCATACGAGAATTCTCCTGATATAAAAGCTTTAAATTCTACAAAAAATGCTATGGAACAAGCTCTTTTATATGTGAAAAGAAAATATTACCCAGAATTAAATTTAGGTGCAGGTTATGATTTTATAAATTCTAATGAAGAAAAGAACAATGGTTTTACAATAGCTGCAAATCTTTCTGCATCAATAAATGCTATGCGTCAAAAATTTGATATAAAAGGTTCTATAGCACAAGTCAATTTAGCTGAAACACAAATTAAAACTTTTAAATCAAACTTGTATTTTTCTGTGCGAAAATCTCTAAATGTGGTTAATAAAACATATAATAAGATTCCAGTAAAAAAATCACAATTAAAATTTGCAGCAAATAACTTAAATTTAATAAGTGAAAATTATTATAATAATAAAGCAACTCAAATTGAATTTGAAACAGCAAGAAATTTATATTTTAACTCTCTAACAGAATATGTCATTGCTGAATATGATTATAACTCCGCTTTAATTGCGCTAGAAAGAGCTATGCATAAACATATTATTGACTATCATGATGATGCAGAACACGCAATTGAATACCATAATAAAAATGTAGGTGGAGCTTTAAGCAAAATGATTTATTGCAACAAAAACCATAAAGGTAAGTAATTCTATTTGACGACAATTCATTCTTGCAATATCATAAACGTATTATGAAAAATGCAAATGAAATTATTAAAGAGGCTGAAAAACTTCTAGCGCCTCAGTTTGAAAAAATAGAAGAAATAAGAGATTTTAATCAAGAAAAAGTTCTTAAAGCTTTTGTTGATAACCACGTAGCACCAGAACATTTCTATACCGTATCTGGTTACGGTCATGATGACTTAGGTCGTGAAGTTTTAGACAAAGTTTATGCACAAGTTTTTAAGGCAGAAAAAGCTATTGTTCGTACTCATTTCGCAACTGGTACGCATACTTTAGCTTGCGCATTATTTGGAAATCTTCACTACGGTGATAAACTTCTTGCTGTTGCAGGAACTCCTTACGACACAATGCGCCAAGTTGTTGGCTTAACAGGTGATGAGCTTGCAAAGAAAAATTCTTTAATCGGTAACGGAATTATATATGATGAAGTTCCTTTACTAAACGATGATGACATTGATTTTGAAACCTTAGAGAAGAAAGTTGACGAAACAACTACAATGGTTTTAATTCAACGCTCTAGAGGTTATGATACTAGAAAATCTTTAACCATTGAGGTTATTGAAAAAATTATCAAAGTCGTAAAAGCTAAAAATCCAAACTGTATCTGCTTTGTAGATAACTGTTATGGCGAATTTGCAGAAGAAAAAGAACCAATTGAAGTAGGTGCAGACCTAATCGGTGGTTCCTTAATTAAAAATCCAGGTGGTGGACTTGTAGAATGTGGAGGCTATATTGCAGGTAAAGAAGAACTTGTTGAAGCTTCTGCCATAAGACTTACAGCCCCAGGGGTTGGTTCAGAATCAGGTGCAATGTTAAACCAACATAGATTAATCTTCCAAGGTTTGTTTATGGCACCTTCTATCGTTGCAGACGTAATCAAAGGTATGGTTTTAGCTGCTAAAATTTTTGAAGATATGGGATTTATCTCTTCTCCAAAATACGATGCACCTAGAACTGATATTATTCAAATCATTACGTTTAATGCACCAGAACCGTTAATAGAATTCTGTAAAACAATTCAATCACTTTCACCTATCAACGGCTATGTAACACCAATTCCTGAACTTATTCCAGGGTACGTAGACGAGGTTATCATGGCAGGTGGAACATTCATTGAGGGTTCCACTATTGAACTTTCTGCAGATGGTCCAATTAGACCTCCTTATGCAGTTTATATGCAAGGCGGTTTGAATTATGCACACATTAAAATTTGCTTAAAAGGTATTATTAAAAAATTTGAGGAACTATAGATGAAAAAAATATTTGTTATATTATTTACTATGTTTGCAATCCTTGCACTACCTGTAAATGCGGAATATGCGGAACATTGCACAATGGTTAGAGCAAGTCACATTTTGGTTAAAACAAAAGCTGAAGCTGACCAATTAGGATTCTATTTGAGCAAAGGTGCAAGTTTTGAAGCATTGGCAAATAGATATTCTTTATGCCCTTCTGGTAGAAATGGTGGGGATTTAAACTATTTCCGCAGAGGTCAAATGGTTAAACCTTTTGAAGAAAAAGCTTTTTCTATGAAAAAAGGTGAAATTTCAGAACCTATTCAAACACAATTCGGTTGGCATATTATAAAAGTTACTGGCAAAGTTTGCGATTAGTCTTTTATAAGAATAGCTTAAAAAGGGAAATATGTAGATGAGTAATTTGTTGTTTTACATAGGTACAGTTGTTGTGCTAACTTTACTCCCTGGACCTGATATTATTTTTGTAATAACTCAAGGGCTTACTAGAGGTAGAAAAGAGGCTGTGTTTACAGCGCTAGGACTTAGTACGGGATGTATTTTTCATACCGTACTTGCATCTTTTGGGATTGCATTGATTTTCCAAAAGTCAATGATTGCTTTTAATATTTTAAAAGTTATGGGCGTTTTGTACCTTTTGTATTTGGCTTACAAAGCTTATACAACTGCGAATAATGAATTCACAACTGATAGCGAAATGCAAGCGAAGGCTGGGTATTTAAAAGGTATTCTTATGAATATATTGAACCCTAAGGTTATTTTGTTCTTTTTAGCTTTCTTGCCACAATTTGTACCGTCAAACACAAAAAATGTTTGCTTGTATATGATGATGTTGGGCGTAATTTTTATGATAATTGCGGCAATTATAATGACTGGAATGGCACTAATTGCATCAAAAATGAATGAACTTTTATTGAAAAATAAACGAACAATGGTTATTGTGAATAAATTCAGCGCATTCGCAATATTTTTCCTAGCAATCCTTTTGGCATTTACAAAGAACTAAACTAAAACTGCACAAAGGTCTTTTCTATGAGTTTTGCCTTCAAATTCTATTTGTGCAACCTCGTCATACAACGCATCTGTCGCAAATGTGTATGTTTTAGCATTCTTAGTAACAACAAGAGTTCTATCGCCTGTTGTCAAATATTCCAAATATTCATTCTTTCTTGTATTAAAATGTGCAACTAAAGTATCTTCATCTAGATTATCAAGTCCAGAGATAACTTTATCAGTTTTATTTCCTGCAGATAGTACACAAGATACGGATACTTCGTCCTTTGTATTAATGTATTCATAATCATCTGCAAATGACCCTACAACGCAGGCATACATCATATCAAACAAGTTGTCCTCGATTGTTGAAAGTACTCCTTGACAATCGTGGTCTTGTAAGAATGGATTGAATTCCAATGCCACAACCTCGTTGTCTGGTGTTAAAACGCAATCAATACCCAAAATTCCAACATAAGGCGTTCCTTTTTGATCCAAGCTATCCAATGCTGGGAAGATTATTTCTTGCATAATGTATTGTTCAACATTTCTTGTAATCTTATAATCTGGAATATATGCGCCCATTCCCGGTGTCAAAAGTCCACCGTCTCCGTCAAGAACAAATTTATAATTTCCAACACTGCTCAATGGAATTGCGTGATATCCGTCTGTTATCACGTAATAAGAAAATTCGTGTCCGTATACAAAGTCTTCTACAATGACTCTTTTTTCATTTCTGATAAAACAATCTTCAATAAAAGCTTTTGCAATACTTGTTGCAGAACAAATCATTGTTCCATTTGAATTTCTGTGTTCATCAGTTTTTACAACAACTGGTAACATAGAATTTCTAACATAATCAATTGCTTGTTGAGGTTTTTCAAAGATACCAAATCTTGCAGTTGGTACGTGAAGTTTGTACAAGAATTTTTTACCAGTAGATTTATTAATTGCGATTTGTGCGCTTTCTGCAGTTGGTCCAAAAATCATTTGACCGTTTTCTTGGAAAATACCAACAACGTTTGCTCTGATAGCTTTTTCGCTAGAACAAATAGTTAAATCAACTGCATTTTCCATTGCAAAATCTAATAATCCTGCAACATCGTCTTCTCTAATATCAACGCAAGTTGCAAAATCCTTCATTGCATCGTTTCCTGATGCAACGTAAATGTTGCCTATATTATTAGTCTTTGAAAGCTTTTGAGCTAGTGCGTATTCTTTTGCGCTCTTACCGATAATTAAAATATTCTTGTCCATAAAATTATTATACTACATAATTTATACGATTTTTATTAAGAAATATTACAAAAATCTGCATAATTTTGTATAATAAATATGACTTTCAAAAAAGTATCCTTAAAAAGATACTATCAGAGGAGAGAGAGAATTTATGGCAAACAACATTATTAACTATTTAACACAAGCTTTTATGGCACCAACTGCGATGCAAGCTCAAAATGTTAGAACAGTAGAACAAGTAAAAGAAGTTAAATCAACTAATCCTTTTTCTAACAACCCATTTGTTAATATGAGTGCCAAAAAAACTACAATGGAAACTTATGCAAAAAATTGCCCAGTTAAAGGTGGTTATTTTGCTGGATATTATAACAATAAGCCTAATATCGTTGGGCAAAGATTATTCCTTGAAGTGTAAGGGTAGGTTTAAACAACGGCAATTATGCCAGTATTAGAAGAAAGCGGACTGCTATTAATTAATTTTATTAGTATGTCCGCCTTTTAAATTGTCTTTAATACTAATCATTGTTGTTTTCAGAATGTAGTCGATTGAATCTTGAGTTTTGTATGCTATGTGTGGTGTGATTAGCACGTTTGGCATTTTAATTAATTTTTTGATTGTAGAATTTGTGTCTTCGCATTCAATAACGCATTCTGTTGCATCTCTGTTTTTCTTTCGTTCGCAGAATATTCCAGAATTTTCACATTCAATAACATCAAGAGCACAACCTGCAATTTTTTTATTCTTTAAAGCTTGATAAAGTGCTTTTGTATCAATCAATTCGCCTCTTGCAACATTGATTAAATAACTTGTTTTCTTCATTAAATCAAATTCTTGTTCTGAAATTAGGTGGTAAGTTGTTTCGTTGTAAGGTGTGTGAAGAGTGATTATATCTGCATTTTTAAGTAGCTCTTCCTTGTTTACATATTGAACGTTATAATTTTCTATCAAAGCGTTTTTCTTTACCATATCGTAAGCTAAAATTTTCATGCCAAAAGCGTTCGCTATTGTACAAACTCCGCTACCGATTGTGCCTGTTCCGATTACGCCAATTGTAAGATTATTCAAATCTCTGCCGACATATTTTGTATCGTCCTTGCTAAGATTTTTAATATCTGTTATTGCAAGATAAATTTTTCTCATAAGGGTTAAAATCAAGCCGAATGTGTATTGCATAACTCCAGTTTTACCGTAGTTTTCAACATTCAAAACCTTAATATGTGCTTTTTTGCATTCGTCTACGCAAATGTGGTTGAAACCGGTTGAACGTGTTGCAATAATCATTAAGTTTGGAAAAGCATCAATAATTTCTTTTGTTATATTTGAATCAATAAAAACGCTTATGACAGTTGTATTTTGTCTGTCTTCTTCTGGTATATTTTCCAAAGTTTTTTTATTTAAGCTTTCAGTATAAAATGTAATATCGAAATCTTCTATTTTTTCCGTTTCAAAGTAGGCTTTTTCTTCTTCTCTAAAATCGAACATCAACATTTTTATAGACATAAAATCTCCTTTTTAAGAGATTATTATTTAAAACAACAAAAATTTTCATTCGACAATTGGGGAAATAGTGATTTATGAGTAATAATAATTTTGTCATGCTGAACTTGTTTGACTGCTTTTTCCGAAATCTCTGATTTCGTGAAAAATGTCTGGTTTTTCCACAGCATCTTACCAACTAAAGATACAGTAAACTAAGCGTAAAAATGTATAACGCTGAATGGTGAAATACAATATTGGTAAGACCCTGAAATAAATTCAGGGTGACAGTTTCATGTTATTGCGAATGAAAGGAAAGCAATCCAAATTACTTAAATGTTTTTTCTTTTGAATGTTCTTCTACTTTGCTTACAATATAATCGCAAATCTTTGTTTCAATATGTGTTGAAAAATGGTTGTTGATTTCTTTGATAAAGTAGCAAGGGCTTGTTACATTAACCTCAATAATTTGAGAATTAATAACATCAAGTCCTGCCATATAAATTCCCATAGCGTTTAATTTTTTAGCTACTTCTGTAAATCTTGTTTTTTCTTCTTCTGTTAAAACAGCTTTTTTAATAAAGTCATCACTGTGTGTATTAAATTTGAAATCATCTTTTGTTGGAAGTTTTTGTACACATTCATCAAGAACTGTGTCGCCAAGTGTTAGAACTCTCTTGTCTCCAAATTTTGCTTCTGGTATGTATTTTTGACACATAATCAAGGTTTGACCGTCGTTTGTCATACTTTTAATTATGCTATTTGTGTTAACGTCGTTTTCTTTTAAAAACATTACGTTTGCGCCAAAACAAAGATTTAAAGGTTTTAGAATGATTTCTTTATTTTTTGCTAGAAAATCTTTAATAGTCTTTTTGTCAGAAGTTACAAGAGCTTCTGGCATGTATTCTGCAAAATATAGTGCGTGAAGTTTTTCGTTGAAGCTTCTGATTGCTTGAGGGTCGTTCATTATCAAAACTTTTGATTTATCTACAAAATCCATTATGTATGTTGAATTTATGTAATTCAAATCAACTGGTGGATCTTGGCGGAACATTACTAAATCAAAATCTTCTATGTTTGAATAATGTTCAACTTTTTCATAAAAAATATTTCCGTCTTTAAGATATGATTTGTAGCTTATTGCTCTTGCTTTCAAGTCAATTATTGATAACTTGTCCTCTGTTGTGATTTCGACATTGTAACCACGTTGTAGAAATTCTTTTATTATCCAAAAATTTGTAACTAGGTTGTTAAATTCAAAATATTTTAATTCAATTTTGTCAATAATAAATAGAATGTTCATAAGTGTCTCTTTCTTTTGTCATGTAAAAGCCCTCTTTTAAGAGGGCTTTTGATTAATTATTAGCTGTTTCTGTTTGTTGCTCTGGTTGTTTATATTCAACTCTTTTATTTTTATATAAAATAAGAGCTTTTGCTAATTGGTCAGGGCAACTAGTATCTCTATCGCCACAGTGGATACCACTAAGTTTAGATATTACCTCGTCGACTGTTAGACCTTTGACTAGGGCAACGATACCTTTGTGATTACCATCGCAACCGCCAAAGAATTCTACGTTTTGCACAATACCGTCAAATATTTGTATTTGAATTACTTGTGCACAAATTCCAGTTGTTTTGTATTGAATAGTTTCTGGTTGAATATTTGTCATAATTTGTTCCTCTTATTTGCTCATAAGATATAATGCTGCGAATGAAGCGTCCCAACCATTAATAATGCCAGACATTTTTTTCATTCTTTTTTCTTTGTTTTTTAATAATTTCTTTTGAGTTTTTACATATTTGTTTTGTAATGATTTATTATTTTTTCTCTTAGTAAGATTTGCTTCTATCATAGTTGAAGCTCTCTTGTAAGATTCTGTATTGTATCCAGCTGCGCCTGTTTTAGCGTATGATGGATAGTTGTATAAGATGTAATCATAGATGTTCATTAATCTTTTTTCACCTGATGGGTGAGTTTCTAATACATCTATGTAGTTACCACAGATTTTGTTCAAAACAGAGATTAATGCAAGAGGGTTGTAACCAGCTCTAACCATTAAATCTACGGCTGTAATATCAGCTTCCATTTCATCGTTACGGCTAAGTTTAGATGATGCTAATTGTTGACCAACTGCAACTGTTGCAACTTTTGCATCGTTTGCGCCTTGTGCTAAATCTGTTGCTACAGAATTGATTACGCTATCAAGGATTGTTTGTTTTGCACAGTGCCCATTAAGGATATGACCCATTTCGTGAGCAATTACGCCAGCTAATTCGTGGTCATAATCAACATAGTTTAATAACCCTCTGTATACGTGAATTTCTTTATTTATATCTGCATAAGCGTTAACATCTGATGTGTTTGAAACAGTGAATTTAATAGTTTGTTGTACACCGTTTTTTGTAAGTAAAACGTTACCAATTCTGTTTACTCTTTGAAGACTAGCATTGCTGTCCCAATTTGTTGTACCAGATGTTGTAGTTGTTTTTGTAGTTGTAGTTTTTGTAGTTTTTGTTGTTGTACCATTTTGAGTGGTAGTAGTTGTAGTTGTTGTCGTAGTTGTTGTTCCTGCATTTGCGTTATTTTGTACAGCTACAAATGCTATTAACAAAAATAAAATACTAAAAATCTTTTTCATTTATTGTGCTCCTTTGTTGGTAAATATTTTAGCACAAAAAATAAAAATAAACTCTTTCACATTTCTTTATAATACCCCATAGGGGTGTTAAAAATCTTTTATAGTGTGGTATATTGTAGGTGAAGGACGTGATTTTATGGAAAATGAAGAAAAAAGCTTAGAAAATAGAACTCTACTAGTTGTGGTTTTGACTTTAGTAACAATGGTTGTGGAAATTGGATATGGCTATTTTACACATTCTATGGCGCTTTTAGCTGACGGTTTTCACATGGGAACACATGCACTTGCGTTGGGTTTAACTTTTTTGGCTTATTTCTTTGCAAGAAAATTTGCAAATTCTGATATGTTTGAACACGGAACTGAAAAGATTAAAACTCTTGCTGCTTATACAAGTTCAATCTTTTTAGGTGTTACAGGGGTTGCGATAATTATTGAATCAGCTTCAAAACTTATTAATCCTGTACATATTTTATTTTCTGATGCGATTTTAATTGCGGTTATTGGTTTAATCGTAAATTTGGTAAGTATTTTAATTATGAAAGGAAAACATGTTCATTTACATGTTGGCGAATGTGAAGAACATCATCACCACGAAGAGCATGAAGATCAAAATTTTAAATCAGCATATTTACACATATTGGCTGATGTTTTAACTTCTGTATTAGCAATATTGGCGCTTGTTTTAGGTAAATTTATGAATATTACATACTTTGATTCTGCAATCGGAATTTTAGGTGGTATCGTGATTTTAAAATGGTCAATTGGACTGGTCAAAGATACAGCTGTAATCTTGCTTGACATGAAATGTAAATAATTGTAAAATTATGTAAAATTATTTCAATCATGTGGAAATTTAGTATTTTCAGATGTTTTCATGTATTTAGGTGTAAGTGTATTATATCTATATGTGAAAAGTGTGTAAAAAAGGACAAACGTATGAGTATCAAAGGTAACGGCGGTGTTCACGGTGCAGGTGGCAATAATAAGCCAGAAAGCGCAGAAGAATTAAAGAAAAAGCAAGCGGCAGAGCAAGATAGAGCTCTAAAACAAGGTGCTGCAGCTGATCAAGCCGAACTTACTGACGGTTTAAGCGGACAAAATAGAGCCAATGGCAACAACGGTGCCAATGGTAATAATGGTGCAAACGGCGCTGGAAATGGTGCAAATGGTGCTGGCAATGCAAACGGCGCAGGTAACGGCAATGGCGTAGGTAATGTCTTTGGCGGTCTTGGTAATGGTGCCGGTGGCGTAAATGGTGCTGGCTACGGTTATGCCGGTATTTTCGGTAATCAATCATTAGATGTTGATGCTGAACAATTAAATGATTTATCAAATAGATTCTTTAACTATACAATGGCTTGCGGTGCTATGCCATTCGGTATTGGTTCTGGTGCAATGCAAAATTCTATTGGAAACTGGTTCCAAGCATTTATGAATTGTTTTAAAGTATCAGGCGAAACTAAAGTTGTTGCAGGCGGTTATCAAGGATTTAGCGCAACAAATGTAAACGGTGTATATGCTAGAGACGGCAGATATTATAAACCAGATGCTGACGGCAATATGGTTGAATGCAAACAAGACGGTACTGCAATTACTCCGTCTCAAACTCAACAAGCTGAAGCTCCTGCTCAACAAGTTGGAAACGGTAATGCAAATGGCACAGGTGATGTTCCTGCAGGTTACCAACCAACTGATACTGCCGGTGTATATTCTAAAGGTGGTAAATATTATCATTACGAAGGTGGCGTTTTAGTTGAATGTAACAAAGACGGTTCATCTATTTCTCACAAAGTAGATGACGGCGCTGTTAAAGGTAAAGACAAAGCTCACAAAGCTTCTGCTAAAAAGCCTGAAGTTAAAAGCGAAGAAGCAAAACCAAGAACAAAAACTCCAGAAGAACTTGGCTACAAAAAAATGGCAGACGGAACATACCGTAAAGGTGGAAAAAATTATAACTATGTAAATGGTTCATTCCAATACGCTTATGACACAAAATATAAAGATGGCAGATATGTTAAAAATGGTACAATCTACAATGCAGACGGTACAAAATCAGACAAATCTGTAAAAGGTCATCAAGGTCAACAAGCTATTTATACTCTTGAACATTATAAGAATGAAGGCTATGAAATGACTTCTTATGGTGGCAAAACTGTATTGACAAGCAAAGACAAGAGAACAACTCTTTACTTTGATAAATCTGGTAAATTAGTTCAACAAAACTTCCACAACACAGGTTTTATGAAGGACGGAAGAACTGAAGTATCTAGATTTAAGTACAATGAAAAAACAGGTCAATTACAATCTAGAGAAGATTATAATAACCAAACAAGAACAACTGTTAAAACTGAATACATTTCTCCAAAAGGTGCAAAAGTTGGAACAACAAAAACTGCAAGTCAGCCAAGAGTCGTTGAAGAAATGAACGCAAAAGGTGAAATTTCAAGAACAAAAGAACAAGAAATTACAACAACAAAAATTGAAATTAAAGGCGGTATTGCAGTAAAAACAACAACAATTCAAAGACAAACAGTAAAATAAAATGTTTTGAATATTAACAAAGGGCGAAACGCAAAGCGTTTCGCCCTTTGTGTTTGTCAGAGGCGAAGCCTTCGGCTTCGCCTCTGATTTATAAATCTTCAACCAAAAATATATGACTCCTATCTAAAATATTTCTAATTTCGTCATAATTTTTACCTACTCCGACGAGTTGCTGATATTCTCGTACGATAGAAATAATATCATCAGTCGAAACTTTAATATTTCTGCGTCCAAAATCATTTTCAATAATTCTTGCCATACAACCTTCTTTCTTTTTACAAATAATGTATCGACAAGATTTAATAAAACTTGTGAAATATCAAATCAAAGGTTTAGAAATAAAGGTTATAATTTGAAATTTAATTAAAGCAATATCATATGTCTATTGTATATATTTTCGTTAGTAAATAAAGTATAATCGTTCTATAGTTCATTGAAAATTTAGTGCAACAAGTGGACATCACTTACCTTTTCAAAAATGGCGCAACTTACGCCAAGATAGGAGGTGTTGCTTATGACAAATCTCAAAACGCTAGCCGTTATGTTATACATAATAGCGCTTTTGTTCAATAGACAGAAGCTAGCGCTTGTGATTGCAGTCTTAGCGCTAGCCTCAATTTGATAATTGAAAACAAAGTGGTGTAAAATTTTAGCTTTTGCTAATTGCCACTTGTTATGCTTTCATTATAACGTATTTTTTTATGTCGTGCAAGTCTATACAACTAATTCAAAGAAACTGAAAGACCTTCAACGATGTTATAAAAATCTTGTGTTGGAAGTGTAAACAATGTTTTTATTGCGTAAGCAATTTCTTCATCATTTTTGTCATACCAACGTCTACGGCTTTGGAATTGGTGATATAGCCCGATAACTCTTTCTAGTCCAAGACTTAAATCTGGTTCTAATTCTTCTTTGTGCAAATCTTTTATTTGTTTAATTATGTCTGTTAAATTTGTTGACAACACATTCTTTGTTTCTTCGTCAAGATTTTGTAACTTGTCGAAGACCTCTGAAGCTGTTCTATCTGTGTCATACCAACGTCTTTTTAGATTATTCATGCCTACATTTTAGTTTTTTTTTTAAGAAAGGTCAACTTTTTTTCATATCTTTAAAAATATAGTATAATACATTTTTGGGAAGGTAGACTTTGATGAAAAAAATTATATATCTATTATTAGCGATATTTATATTTTCTTTTCAATTAGCGTTTGCAGATGAAAATTCTACGAAAATTACATCTGTTGCTTTTGATACTTCATCATCAGTTTTGATTTTATCTTCTCAAAATGATTTGAATTCAAACCTTGCAAACAAGATAAAACTTGTTAAAATGTCTAATCCGAATAGGGTTTACTTTGATTTGAATTCTACAATTCTTGCAACAAAAAAAGAGGATATGGAATTTTCGCAAGGTGTTGTGAAGCATGCTGTTATTGCACAGAATTCTGTTAACCCAGATATTGTTAGAGTTGTATTGACTTTAGACGAAAAGTATAGCGCTGATAAGATTGACGTTTATACTTTTAAAAACAATGTAATTGTAAGATATGGCGATAAACCTTTATTAAAAGAAGAATATTTTCAAAATACATTTAGGGAAGAAAGACACGATGTAAATGATTACTACGAATATTCTGCAATGACAACTCAAGTTATTACAAAAAAAGAAGTTCCAGTATCATCAGCACAAGGTATTAATGTTCCTAACTCTTCCTTGAAGGATATTCAATCAGCATTTTCTTCTGCAAATATTCCAAAGGAAATTGAATCGGCATTCAGCGATGTAACAGTAACTCAAGTTAAAAAAGATTTAAAATTAAACACTAGATATTATTTGAATAACATAACAAAAACTTCAAATGGGCTTTTGTTATCAGGTTTTGGTTCTGTTGCGGTAGAAAAACCTTTATACTTGTCAGAGCCTGCAAGAATTGTTTTTGATTTGCCTAATACTCTTGCTAGTAAAGACGTTAGGGGCAAAGAATATTCTATAAACCAAAACGAAACAATTAAAGTCGGTCAATTTGAAGCTAACAAAACAAGATTGGTTTTAAAAACTAATAATCCGGAAAAATATATTCCAATCTATTCTCCAGATAACGAAACGCTTTTACTTGCGGATAAAGAGCGTTATAACGTAGCATCTTTATCAAATATAAAAGCGAATTTGACTGGAACCTTCTATTCAAAAGACGGCAAAGATAATAATGTCGTTCTATCTTTTAGTGCACCTGTTGTTTACAGCGTGTACAGAAAATCCAATGATTTTGTCTTAACAGTTTACAACGCTGATAAATACAATGAGGCAAATTATGTAAACTCTTTAAAAGGTACTGAAATCGAAGGTTTGAAGTTGAAAATTAACGGTCAACTTTTGACATTTACTTTTAAACTTAACCCAAACGGTACAACAAAAGTTTATTCTGGTTTGGACGGAAGAAGTTTGAAAATTACTATTAACAATCCTTCAGAAGTTCAAAAGAAACCTGTTCCTACAATTCCTATTTTCCAAAATACAAAGAAAAAAGCTGGAGAAAAGGTTGTTGTAATTGATGCTGGTCATGGTGGTACTGATTGTGGTGCTACAAGAGCTGGTATCAAAGAAAGCGATATTAACCTTGCTGTTGCACAAAGAGTTGAGGCTATTTTGAAACAAAAAGGTTATAAGGTTTATATGACAAGAAGTGGTGATCAAACAGTATCATTACAAGAAAGAGTTGATATTGCAGAAGGCAAAGACGAAGATGTATTCGTAAGTATTCACGTAAATTCTTCTGAAAATACAAGTCCTGTAGGTACAGAAACTCACTATTATCACCAATACAGTTACAATTTGGCTAAATGTATTCAAGCTGAAATGGCAAAAAATGTTACTGAATCTCCAAACAGAGGTTTGATTAAGTCTAGATTTTATGTTATAAATCATACAACTAAACCGGCAGTCTTAGTTGAAATTGGATTTATTTCAAATGAAAAAGAACGTATGCAGTTAGTGTCTGCCGATAGACAACAAAGAACAGCAAAAGCTATTGCTGAAGGGGTAATGAATTATTTTAAACAAGGAAAATAAAAACAATAAAATAGCTGTATATGATTCTGGCGTAGGTGGACTTACTGTTTATGAAAAACTTAAAAAACTTATGCCAAATGAGGATTACATTTATTATGGCGATTTGAAGAACCAACCTTATGGCGAAAAATCTCCCGAAGAATTAATTCAATATGCAGAAGATATCTTTAAATTCTTTATTGAAAAAGAAGCTAAATGTATTGTAATGGCTTGCAATACAACCTCTGCAATCGCTTATGAAGCATTGAAGGATAAATACGATATTAGAGTTTATCCTATTGTTCAATCTTGCGCAAATGTCTTGTCATTGCTTGAAATTGATAGATTGGGCGTTTTTGCAACTCCTGTAACTATTAATTCTCATATTTATAAAAATGAAATTCATAAATATAATAATGATATGCAAGTCTTTGAATTGGCTTGTCCTGAATGGGTAAAAATTGTAGAATCAGGCTTGGAAAAAGCGGATAGTACAAAAGAATGTGTTAAAAAATATATGGATATAATTTCTAAAAATAGTCCAGAAAAAATTGTACTAGGTTGTACTCATTATCCATATTTGAGAGAAGTTTTGACAGAAATTAATGGAAAAGATATATTTATTGACCCTTCAATAATTTTTTCTAATTATATTAAATACGATTTAGAAAAACATAATATGCTAAATTCTTCTGAAACAGAAGGTGCTGAAGAGTTCTACGTAAGTGCAAATCCTAAAGAATTTCAAAAAGCTGCAAAAATGTTTTATGAGGTTAAAGAAATTCCAACTCTCGTTGAGTTTGCAAATGTTTAAAGTATACAAAGAGGCGCCTTGCGAATTTCGCAAGGCGCCTCTTTGTAGAGTATGCTTTTTGGAGAAACTCTTTGTTATCTGTTGTATATCTTCACATGTATTTGCAAAAGTTGTGATTACATAAATTTCTCCATTATTTTAATTTGTTGTATTCTTCGTCTGTTACAGGTTCTAACCATTCGTTAGAAGTTTCTGTTCCATCAACTTCTACTGCAATATGAGAGAACCAACTGTCTGGCGCTGCACCGTGCCAATGTTTTACGTTTGCTGGAATGTTTACGATGTCTCCAACATTTAACTCTTGAGGTTCTTTACCCCATTCTTGATAATAACCACGACCGCCAACAGCGATTAACATTTGTCCGCCCCCTGTTTTTGCGTGGTGAATATGCCAGTTGTTTCTGCATTTTGGCTCGAAGGTTACGTTGTGCATTTTAACTTGTTTATCAGAAAGTGATGCTAAATAACTTTTACCGATAAAGTACTTTGCATAAGCTGTGTTTTCTTCACCAATAGGGAACATAATTGTTTGAGCGTACTTGTCTTTTTCAGTTAAAGCTATTGTGTCATCTGCCCAAACTTCTTTTGCTAGATTGAATGTCGCCCAAGCTTTTGGCCAACCCATGTAGAATGCGCAATGTGTAATAATTGCTGCCATTTCTGTTTTAGAAACACCATAGTTTTTAGCATTTTGCAGATGATATTTTAACGAATTGTCTGTAATTCCTTGCGACATAAGAGATACAACTGTAATTATTGAACGAGTTTTAAGGTCAATGTCTGTGTTATTCCAGTTTTCACCGAATAAAACATCATCATTGAAATGTGCAAAGTCTGGCGCAAATTCGCCTAATTGTGTGCGACCTGCTGTTTGAACTATTTTTTTCATAGGTTTAATCTCCTTTTTGTTAGGTTTTGCAATTGCTAAACCGTTTATTGAAAATGCTAAAACTAATAATAAAGCAAAGATTTTTTTAGACATATTATCTCCTTGATTATTAAAATTTTAACAGATGAGAGTTACTCTCAAGCAAGTGTGTTTTAATATTTTTTTACAAATTTTTTAATTTTTTTAATTCTTTTTCTATTTCTAAAGCCGTTTTTGTTTTTGCAAGTCCAGCTTGAGAAGATTCTTTTAACATAGGAGACATAAGCTCTCCTGTTTGCATCATTGCATCAACAACTTCGTCTACTGGAATTTTGCTTTTGATATCGGAAATGGCTAATTCGTACGCTGTAACAGCGTTAATAGCTAAAAACGGATTTCTTTTTACGCAAGGTATTTCAACAAGACCAGCGACAGGGTCGCAAGTTAAACCCATAATATTTTTTAACGCTAAGGCTACTGCATTTAGAATTTGTTCTATATTTCCGCCGAACATTTGTGTTAATGCACCTGCGCTCATCGCACAAGCTACGCCACATTCTGCTTGACAACCCGCAACGGCACCTGCAAGTGCTACTTTGTAAGAAATAATTGTTGCAATTGCACCGGCTGTTATTAACGCATTGATTTGTGTTTCTTCGTCAAAATCGTATTCTTCGCTTATACCGATTAAAACTGCTGGTACAATTCCGCAAGAACCGGCAGTTGGACAAGCGACGATTTTACCCATTCTAAGATTTTCTTCAATCGTTGCAAGAGCGTAAGTTGTGATTTTTTCGTAAGTTTTTCCAAAGATTGCCGGCTTTTCGCTGTAACGCTTGTCTAATCTTACACAATCATCACCGCATTGTTGGCTGATTGATTTTTCACGAGAAATTAAACCTGTTCTGATTGCATCTTTCATTGCATCAAGTGATTTTTTAACTTTCGCCCTTACGTCAAGTATGTCTATTTCTTGAAGTTTCGATTCTCTTTCTTGAAAGATTTCATAGATGGTTTTGCCTTGCTCTGAGCAAGCTGTTGCTAAATCTTCAAATGTTCTAATATCTTTTATCATAATTAATTTTCCAATTTTGAAACGTTTCTTACAAAATAAATATCTGGGATTTGTCTGATTTTTTCTATTGTTGCGTTGTTTAATTTGCCGTCAATGCAAATGCACATTGACGCATCTTCACCTTTTGCGTTTCTTTCGCAGATAAGGGCAGCAATGTTTATGTTTTCGTTTTGAATGATTTCTGTAACTTTTGAAATCATTCCTGTTACGTCTTTGTAATTAAGAATTAACGAATTGTAATCACCTGCTAGATTTACAGAAAAATCATTGATTTTCGTAATTCTGATATTGCCTGCTCCGACTGAATCCCCAGAAATTGCCATTTTTTGGTTTTTGTTTTCAATGATAAAATCGACAGCGTTTGGGTGTCGGTTAAAATCTTCTAGGTATTCAAAATTATACTTAATTTCTTGTGAATCTGGAAGATTGAAAATGTTTTTAATACGCTTGTCATCAACACTTAAACCTAAAACACCGGCAAGTAAGCCTTTGTCTGTGCCGTGCCCAAAACCAGTTTGAGCATAGGAATTGTATAACTTGAAAGTTATAGTTTCGATTTTGTCATCAAAAATGTTTTTAGCTAATAACCCTAATCTTACAGCGCCTGCCGTGTGAGAACTCGAAGGACCAATCATTATGGGTGCTATTGCATCAAATAAAGAACTTTGTTTCATATTTGAATTATATAATAAAAATAAAACAAAACATCTTATGTTGGTTTTGTACTAAAAAAGACTCCG